>Ga0308160_10001528_pt1 | contig 32021 bp, 29 predicted proteins | sample PhyFR1_FD_201036 | JGI IMG/M metagenome (GOLD analysis project Ga0308160, IMG submission 201036) | Phyllosphere microbial communities from UC Gill Tract Community Farm, Albany, California, United States - DLSLF.R1 | ecosystem: Host-associated > Plants > Phyllosphere > Unclassified | place: USA... | reverse complement strand
TAAGTTTTATATTTTGGGAAACAAACTTGTTAATAGTATTACCTATATATTCTTTAATCTTTTCATCAAAAGACATGTAGGCTGAAATAAATTCAAAAAGACATTTATTAACAGGGTAATCCATCAAATCATAATATTTAAGGAACTCATTATAACTTATTTTATTTATTTGATGATATTGTTCGTATTTATCATAACTTCTATCCCTGTCTAATAAATAAGTTTCACTCATAGAAAATAAATATTTTGTCATATATAAATGCTTATTTATTCTTTCATGAATATTCAATATTTTTTCAAGTTCTTCTATTCTATCCAGAGAAAGTGGAATTTTATCATTAAGACGAATTCTGGAGTCTTTTTCATCCATTAAAGGATTATATTTATCAATACTTGATAATACAGATACATTTAATTCATTTCTTTTATTGTAACTGTAATAAAAAAGAGATGACATTTTATCTTCAAGAAAAGTAAATATATTTCCGTTTTTGATTGTTTCTAATTTCTTATCAGTGAGTATATAATCCTGCTCTAAAGATTTTGGATGGGAAAGTCTTTCACTATAATGATTCTTTATTAATTTCAGTTCATTCATAAACTCATCTAAGTTATTTATATTGCATAAATACCCATCTTTATTAACATATTGAAGGCAATCACTTATTAAAAGTTTCTCATCAATTTCATAACTTTCATTATTTAATAAAGAATTAACATAAGATAGATATTGGTTTTTAAAATTAACCCCTATAAAAGAAAAAGGAATCAAATTAACATGATTATTCATATCATAAACAGATTCGCTCTTATTACGTCTTGACACTCTGCTTTCAATTTCTTCTTTTTTATTTTCCCAGAAAAAATCATAACCGGGTAATATATTAACCATTATTTTGTTATTATCAAGAGTTAACTCTACACCATCATGCAGATTGATTAATTTATCATTCTCTATATAAAAAGTTCTCTCGAAAGAAATTAGGCAAACAGACAGTATATCTGTAAATAATTTTTTAAAGTCTATATTTGAGAATTCTTTATTCTCATCAGGAATGAATGAACCTTCAAAATTTCTCAAATTTTTCAATAGTTCTTTTTTTATATAGTTATTGATTATATTCATTGATGAAACAGTTTCTTTCGAGGGAGTTTCAAAAAATTTTTTATCAATGACATCATAATTATAGTTAGAACCTTCATTATAAGGTTCTGTTTTTATCTGTTTTTTGCCATTTTCATCTATATATTTTTCAAATAACATTCTCATCCCCTCGAAAAAATTAGTTATTTATTTTCTCACAAAGTTAATGTTTATGCAATCAAAATTTTAAACATTACAATATTCCTAACTCATTTATATATGTTATAATTTAATCATATTAAACAAAGGAACACTGAAATGAAAAAAAATGAAATTCTAAAAAAAATAAAAGAATCTGAGAGTATAGATGAACTTAATTCATTATTACTGGAAGTTGATTCTTTAAATATACTTTCCGACGAAGATGCAGGGAAAATTCTAAAAAAAGAATTCTCAAGATATTTTGATTCAAGGAATACAGCTCGCATAGAAGCTCTTATTAAAGCAGGTATTAATTTTTATGCCACTATAAATAGAAATGGCGATAACATAATACAAGGATTTTTTAAATATAACCAATCAGCTATGGTCGAAATCTTTAAAGAGCATGGGCTAACACATGAAAGTTATTTAGAAAAAACTGGAAAACAGCTTTTTTTAGGTAATAACAGAGCCTCACAAGTTTTCAATTTTGTTGCTGATAAAGAAAATAAATATGTCACTATTAATGATGCATTTAAAGCAAAAGATTATGAATATATTTTAAAACATATTGAAAAAAATAAAACCAACAAAGTTATACAAGATGAAGTTTTATTTAGTACTGCAAGTCATTATAAATTTGAAATATCTTCTTTTGAGTCCGATGCCGCAATTTCTCAAACAAATATTTTCATAGACACTATTAAAAGTATATTTGAAAAAACTATTTCTTATGGAGCTAACCCTAATCAATCAGATCGCTATGGTGCTCTATTTTCAAAAGTTTATGGTTATAAAAGTAATAGAATGAGTGATATAGAATTAGTATCTATATTATTAGATAATGGATTAAATGTAGAATCATCAAACAATAAATATCCTTTATTCAGCACTGTCATTCAAAATAAACACTTTTCTTTATTCAAAAAAATGATAGATCTCGGAGTATTTGAAAAAGGCCTACTGAGACCAGAAGCAAGAAATCACAATTTGAACCATAATATACTAGCCGATGCTAATTTTGTTAGTGGCTTAATTAATGGAGCTACAAAAGAATATGTAGAATATGCCTTAGAACATATAGAAAAAATTAATCAAACTGCTCTTATTGAAAATGAAGAATATAACATAAGATTAAAAGCTTTTTATAAAACTTTTATTAGTAAAAATAAAACTAATTTAATAGAAGGTTTGGTTATGAATTATCCAGATTCTCTATTATTTAAAATGGATATTTTTGATATTTCTGCTGATATGACAAACAAAAATTCAAACCATACTAAGTTATTTACTAATTCACCTTTTATTCTTAATATGGTATATAAGAATAACCACAAAATAATCAAGAAACTCATTAATAAGGGATTTGATGTTCATATCAAAGACCATGAAGGAAACAATGCATGGCATTATATATTAACTCAAAAAACAGACCCTAAATTAATTGACAAAAATTATGAAAAAACTGTTGAACTTTTAATAAGTGAAAAAGTGAACTTTAACGCTAAAAATGATAAAAACAAAACACCTTTTGAACTATTTCTTTTTAGAAAAAGTTCTTTTGAAGAATATAAGGCTTTATCTAAAGCTATGAACTTTGATTACACCAGTCCAGAAGATGGTGGAAATCTTATTCATGAAGTTATCAGCAAAGGTTCATTCTCTAACAATACATTTTCAGTAAAAGGTATACCTATAATAAAAGATCTTCATGAACATGGAGTTTTAATACAACCTCAAACTGTAGAAAAGATGAAAGGCAGGTTATTTACTGAAAAAGATAGCATTGAAATGGAGAGACTTTATATGAATCAGGTTATTCAAGAAACCCAATTAGAAGATAAATCCCCATCGAAAAAACGCAGATTATAATCCCCCATACAAAAAGAACCACCGAGGTGGTTCTTTTCTTTAAACTAAATCTATTTTATAGTTTTCTGATTTCACTTTATTAAATATATCCACTACATCTTTATAACATAAGAAACAATCCTCTTGCTCCGTTACTCTTTTTGCAAGCTCCAGACCTGCTTCTTTATTTTTTAATAAAAACTCTCTTGTTTTATTCTCCATTTCCATTTTTAATTTATTCAATGACAGATAGTTCATTTTCACTTCCGCATCACTTACTGGATTTAAATAATATACGTCAGAAAATCCTGATTGCAGATACTGATGAGCATAATAATTAAATTGAACCATATCTGTTGTAGCACCAACGAAATCATCATTAAATATGATTTTTTCAAATTCTTTTCCCGCAAGATTCATCATCATAATCCATTCCAGATGATCTTTTTTCAAATATCCATTCTTAAATTGAGAAAAATGTACATAACCATAGTTTGGAGTTTTAGAGTTTATTTTTCTGAACACTTTTATTTCAAATTTACTAACTTTACTATTTAATATTTCTTCATTTAATAAACCGAATAGTAGGGCATGACCAGCTTCATGAATTGCCACTTGATATATCTCTTCGCTTGTTCTTGTTTTCTCTTCCAGCCCTTTCGCCGTAAACGCATAAGGAGTTCCACTTTTCACCTCCTTATTATTTGTTTTTTCTTTAGTTAAAATAAAACCTAAACCCATAATCAAACAAAAGGTTAATACATCTTCCTTATTCGCATAAAGATAATTGAAGGAAATATTTATTTCCTTATTAAAAGATTTTAAAGAGTAACAAATTAAATAAAATACATTTATCACAAAAAAGATATGCAGATAAGAATAATATTTACGTTCCTTCAAATCTTCAATAGAGTGGTTTAGATAAGGTAGGTTTAAAAACATGGAACTTACCTTATAAGTTCCAAAAGAGATAACACCATATAAAACTATTTTATTATACCCATCAATATGTAGAGGATTAATAATTTGTTCAATAGTTAATCCCGCATTACATATAATCAGCATAATTGTCATTAATAAGCAAAAACCCGTCTTAGTTCCTAAAAACTCTTTTACTTTTATCATAAAAACCCCCTTGAAATTTTTATGATTATAAAACACTTTATCTTAGCTTTTCAATAAAAAAAGACTCTTACGAGTCTCTTTTTCATCCTTATTACATTCTATTTTTTGGAGAGGTAGATTTATTATTAGAATTAGTTATAGAGTTCAATATATCTTTTTCTATGTTTTTTTCTAATTTAAACAAGTGACCTTTTAAATATTCAGAATGGACTAAATCCAGAAAATTAGTTATATGAACCCCATTCATTTTTTTTACAGTATAATTATCATCACCCGTCAGATAAGAATTGCCCAATCTTATATTTTTTTCTATATATTTATCAAAGCATCCTGGCTTAAAATAATTTTTAATAAAATACGCTTGCGCATTATTTCCAAGCATACCATCCACTTTATCATAATCATCCCTACCACATTCAGCAAAGACATCAAGAATCAACTTTATATCTTCAAAGCCATTTATAACATGTTCTTTTTTTATAACTTTATTATTGTCATTAAATACATACATCACAATATCTAAAACAGTTTCCTTTAATGATATTTCAAGAAACTCATTTTCCTTTTTTAATTTCTCCCTTATAATTTCATTCATTTCCTCAAACTCATATCTTATAGAACTCAAATAAATATCATTATAAATAATCATTTTTTTTACTTTTTCTATATTTTTATCGCGCACTGCTTCTCTAAACTCTCTTATCATATAAACATGATTTATATATTCGTCCGATAAACCTAATACATCACTAGCTATATTTTTACCTTTATCATCACTACAAAACTGAATTAAATAAGATGAACAGGCATCATTATATAACACATTATACTCTTTACTTGTGTACTCAATTAAATCCATAAAATATTTTCTTTGCTGAAGAGAGTCGCCATCCCCATTCAAACCATAATTATTATTTAATACGATTTCACCTGCACGAACATAATATAATGCGAGCATAGTTGGGATAGAGCTAATCCTTGCATATGCTTTTTCATTAACTAACATATCTATCATTTCTATAGAGCATAAGGATAATATAGCTACATCTAAAGGCCTTACACTTTTTATATCCTCATTCTTTTTATTCAATACAACCTCGTCAGAATTATCGCCTGTATAATATCGATCTTCTATAATAGAAGTTATTCTTTCTGGCATGAATATACTGTTTATAAATAAACTAAAACCATTTTGAACATGTGAATTAAGAACATCTTTCAACATAAAAACAACGTCTTCTTGTTGAGTTATAAGCAAACTAGTTAATAAATCTGCATGTTTTAAAAAATCATCTCTTTCCATTTTGAAAAAGTTATATTCCAGTATATTAAAAGCAGTGTTTTTATATATGTCACCTGAATTTAAAATATTACTATTTACTCGTAGATTAATAAAGAAATCTACATCCAATTCTTTTAATATAACTAAGACTAACTCTTTTTTTTCTTCTATATTAATATCTTTATTTAATAAAGTATTTATTATTATTATTCTTGTATTAATATCTACTTTTTTATAATCCTCTGTATTTAACCCCATAGACAGAAAATATTTTTTTATATCAAAATAATATTCTATAAAACCAGAGACATCATTGTTATCATGATTATAATAAGAGTTCAATGTTGCAAAATTATCAAAATAATTATTATATTTTTCTTTTATTATATAATTATATCCATCTTTTTTTATATAGTCTTTTAAATTAAAATATAGAAAATCACTGTTATCATTAAAAAAACTTTTAATTACATAATGCAAAGCATTATCTACCATATTATCATCTAGCAACTTTTTATTATTTATAATTTCTATCATTTCTGTAAATACAAAACTTAATTTCTTACCTTCTTTATTATTCAATACTTCTTTTAATTTAGATACATTTAACTTCACATTTAAATCATTAAACTTTTGGGATAGGTTTACAATTGAAGGAATAAAAAAGTCAAATGAGTCTTGTAAAAATAAAATAAACTCCATTTGATTTTCATTAGCAATGTTATCTTTTATAAATTCATTGATTTTATTATTTTCTACTTCGCTTATGTTTTTCTTGATATTTTTAAACATATTATCAAAACTTTTAATAACACAATAAAAAGGATCTCTTTCACTCAGATTATTTTTCAAATATGAATTACTATAAGCCATTCTGATATATTCCCTTGCAACTTGTGTATAAAAATCTTCTTTTGTTGCACTATCTTTATAAATACTATAATCATAATAAATATTATTAAACTTTAGATTTTCATAATTAATTATATTTACGATATCAACATATTCTCTAAAAGAATGTTCTTTATTTTGCATAGCTAATATAACAGAGCTATTATTCACCATTATATCTACAATATTATTAAACATTAATTCTATATAATCATTTCCACCTGGGATTGTAATATTTTCATCCATGCAATTATTTAAGAAAATTTCTTTTTCAAGAGGAATATTTAGATTATCGAAAGCTAAGTTTAAATATTTATAGGTTATTTTTTCCAATAAATCTTTTTTATTATACGTTTTACCTTCATATAATAAAATATTGGATATACTTTTATTTTCATTTTTTAAAATTTCAACGTTATCAAAATTGCAAATTTCTTCTATTATTTTTTTTATATCAATATATTTTTTGTCATAACCCATATTATCCATCAGATATTCTTGTTTAAGATAACCTTTATCAAAATAAAAAATTTCATCTTTGAGAAACAATACAGAATTATCATTTTCAGAAGATTCATCTTTAGATATTCTGATTTCTTTTAAATAAATGTTTGCAACTTCTTTCTCTATTTCTGAAAAAGCATTTAAAAAAGAGGGGGATTTATTTTTTATAAAATCTATTAAAATTTGTTTTTTTTCATCTGTATCGGAAGTCAATTCTTCAAATCTTGACTCGAAAGATAATCGATTTAATTTTTTTAATAGATTGATTGCCTCAACTAATTTCATTTTTCATACCCCTATTATTATCATCTTAATATTATACATAAAAGAAACCATAGTTTCAAAGCATTTGACACTTATTTCTTTTTGCTTATTATTTACACAATTAACTTTCTAAAGGTAAACCTATATGACTATCACAAATAAAATGGAACATCAGCACATATGGAATGATGTAATGGATATTTTTGTTTTGGATCTATCTTTTAATGTTTTACCTTTATTAGTCAAATTAAATATCAATGAGAATAAAAAAGGTTTCTTTAAAAATTATTCTTCTTCATTCAAAGATAATCATATTTTACATTTTGAAAAAGAAACTATTTTTTATAAATATTATGAAGACATTAGTTCTTTTATTATTGATATAAAACAATGTCATTACTTAAACAGATTTAATTATGAAACTGATTTATTAAAAATAGATAATGTGTTTGAAAGTATTTTAACTTTAAATCACAAAGGATATCTAAAACAGAATTACTTAGTTAAAAATCTGTTATCTTATATAGAAGAATGGCAAGGAATTGGCCATATATTGTTAAATAAAAATAAAGATTATTATTTAGAAATATGCGAGACATTTAATAAAAATATATTACTACTTAATTAATTTTGTATTATCCCCGTTACTTAACCTGCTAATTAAATAAATCAACAGGTTAAGTATAATTTAAAAAATTAAGTATTATATTACTGTATCTGCTTCAATCCAGTCCAATCCACTTTTAGTTTTAACACATTGATAAAACTTACCATCTTTTGAGTTAAATACTAACGCACCTTGACTATATGAATTTTTACCCCACCAGCAGAGGTCTCTATTTTTATTTCGAAGATTATTTTCAGTGGTTTTATCCTGCTTTAAGGTATTATTATCATCAGGTACATTAGCTGAAACTTCCTGACAAAAAAACATAGAACCTAACACTAAAGATATTGCTGCTATTGATTTTTTCATGACGAACTCCTTTAAATTTTTTAGAAGTATACAATTTATACAAAATAAAATCAAAAAAAGCTTAAATTATTTTATATGTTGACAACCACGGTAAATAATCATTGCCCTTAATTTTGTAAAATGATATTATACATCTTCATATAAGATTTGATGGAGGTAGAAATGAAATTTACTGAAGGTCTTCCAGAAAAAGAAGATAATTTTATCAGTAAAGAGTCAGTATATTTTTTACTTTCTCATATCTTTTTTGTTTTCATTATGATAACTTGTGCTATTCACCTAATTCAAAATATTGAAATAAGTGTTTTAAATTTTATAGCATTGCTGGTTAATTTTTTTATAACATCTTATACTTTATTGTATATAATAAAATTTTTAAACATTAACTTTGCAGATAGTTATCAAATTAAAGAATAACAATAAAAATAAAGGAATAATATGCTATGTTGCAAAATATAATTTTAAGTTATGAAGAGCAAGATAATGAACTGGATCAAATCGCAATTGAAACATTATCAATTATAGACTCTATTCCTCTTTTGGAAATACCCGCTTTTGTGGAGAAGCTTCCTTTTTATAATCCAAGATTGATTATTCAACTATTCAGTTATATTTATAAGAACTTACAATTAAAAGAACTAAACCCTCATGACTTTGAAAAACTATTTGTTTTATATAATTCAACTAAAAAAGAAAGAATAAAATACGATCCAAATTATAACAATAGAAGTCTGTTTTATGCGGCATCACATTTGGGGACTAAAGCATCTCAATATAATGAAACAATGCCACGAGTTTATTTTGATAAAACAGAAGAAGATTTCCTTTTAATTAACTTTTTTTTAAATTCCGATGAACAAAAAATTGATCTCATACATCAATATGAGACTTATAATAATTCATATGTTTATGCGGAAGTTATGGTCAATGCTCTCTTTTCAGATCTATTTAATAACATTTCTATGCTTAAAGTATTTGCAAAACTGGCATATGAAAATACACCAGAAAGTGAAAATCTGAACTTCAAAAAATTTGGAAATGTAAGAATAGGATATAAAAAACGTAAATCTTGTAAAGAACTAAATGAAAACATTAATTATAAATATTATGTTTCTGAATATGAAACTATGCTTTATTCTTATGAAAGACAGCTTACTCTTGATGCTTTCATTGAGACAGAACTACACGATCAACAAAAAAAAGATATTTATTTCCATTACTTTCCTAAAAAAACAGAAGATCAAAATCCTATCAAATTTTCTTTGGATATTTGTGGTTCCGAATTTAAAAATATAAAAAAACATATTCAGAATAAAGGTAAACATTATTTTGTGAAAAATAATGCTAGAATTATTCATAAAGCATTAATTAAAAATAATGTTAAATTATTGAATTATCTTTTTTCAAATATTCCCGATATGTTAAAATTAAAAATCAGCAATACGGATGAATATAGACTCTCATATTCTATATTTAATTTTATTGAACATAATATTAAACAAGGTAATCTTAAAAATATTATATTGTTCAACAAGCATATTAATATAATGGACATATTGTATAATAAATCAGAAATTATTTTACCTTTAGCCATAGAATATGGAAATCCAACTATTTTGCAATTTTTTGTAAAACATAAATTTGATATATTCAACCCTAAATATTCTTATCAGATTTTTTTAAACCAGAGAGAAAAAGATCTATTTTTAAACTTTAAATATATTTTCGACACAATGAATGATAAGGAAAAATCTGAATATTTAAGATATGTTCAAAATCATTTTGATGATGAGATAAAGAAGAAAAAGAATAAATTTACACCTCCTGATTCGGTTTTCGATTATTTAATTAAAGGTTTTATTTACGATAATGAGATAAAAGACCATAACCTTAAAAAATTAAATTTAGGTAAATCTACTCATATATTTACATTGCTTGAAAACAGTGAGTCATATGATGAAAAAATGCAGGACTATATAATTAAATATTTTATATCTGCTCAAAGCAATCTTCAAAATCAAGGGAATGTCGATGTTTTTAATTTAATACAAGAGAAAGGATTTAAATTACAAGAAAGTCATTATCTACAAATCCTTAACTTTATTGAAAGCAAATATTTTATTAAATATGTTTTTAAAAATAAAAAAATGTATCCTGATAATGAAGAAGATTTTTTATCATTTATTGATAAAGTAAGTTCAGGGTTCACTCGTTCTGTTATTTACTACCTTGCTTTTAAGAAAGAAAATAATATTTTATATAATAAAGCTGTGGGAATTCTTTTAAATAAATTACATTACTATATTGATGATGAAAAAAATAGAAATAAAGTACATTCATCAACATTATTAGCTTTTATTAATGATATGAGTATTGAATTATTTGATGATAAAAATATTGAATATATTTTTCCGGGTGATAAAGAAAGGAATGCTTATTTATCTTCTAAATACCAAACCTTAAAAATAAACAATGAAATTGCTCAAATTAACTGTCAGACTTTACCTATCTCTTCTGGTGGTAAAAATAAAAAAAGAATATAATTTTACTTCTTTTATTAAAAGAAAAAAGAGCCTGACTTGGCTCTTTTTGATATTTAATTATTTTTGCGAGTTGTGAACATCAATTAAAATTTTCTTTAAAGATACTCTCATCATAAACATATATCCTACTGAAACCGCAACAAAAACATCTGCTATCATCATTAATGGTGGAATTTTACTTTCAGGAATAATAAAGTTTATTGGAAGCAACCACCCTGTTATAGCTAATGCTACCATATAATCAAGATAATATTTCTTTGCATTTTTTATATAAACTTCTTTTATTTCATTACCTTTATTCTTTTTATCTATATCTGAAAGATTTTCATTTTTATTTAATTCTATAATATTTTTTAAAGCATCCATCATTTTTTTGCAGTATGCATTAGCAAAATAACTTTTTATAACTATTACAATAGAAAATATAAGACCACCTTTTAATATTAAATTAGTAGCTTCTTTCCAGTTTTCTTTGTCATGTGTAAAACCATAACAATAAAAAACATAATAACCAAATATTGCTATTAACAATATATTCAAAAATAGATCTGTTTTTTCTCTTGAGCTTAACATAAATACCTCTTATATTTTATATTTTTTTAACTTTATATTTAAAAATATAATTTTTCAATAAACACATTAAGAAAAATCATATCCTATATATTGATTATTTTTACACAAGAATTAACATAGGATACACCACGAATTTTGCATTAACAAGGATAAAACATGAAAATTAAAGAATCAATGATAAATAAAAGAAAAGATATTATTAAACCTAAAAGTCAAAAATATCTTACTTTACAGTTCATCTGTATAGTAGCACCATTTTTATTATTTTATATTATCTCAAGTCTTATTATTAATGGGTTAGACTACAGGGAGATTAATAACTATAATATTTCACCAATAGGATCTTTGAAATTTGATTTTCAACCACAAAATTCATCTTATAAGCTTTATCAAGCAGCAGTTACAAATAATCTTAAAAGTAGAATTGAGAAAGAAGTTATATATGTAAATGAAAGTAATGATAGTTCTCTTGCTAAACAAAAAAGTATGTTAATGGCTAACTATAATTACTTATATAATGTTATTTCTGATATAGAAAGTAAATCAAATGTTGGAATGTATTTATCAAAAGAAGAAATAAAAAAATTATCTTCTGTTTTACCATCCCTGAAATATGGAACCACATTAAAAGAATTTTACGCCTCTAAAAACAGTATAATTATAAAATCTATAATATATTTAATTCTTTTAATTATTATAATCCCTTTATACTATCGTTCTTATATCGCTAAGAAGAAAATATTCTACATGGTAAATAAAAAAGAATGGTGGCATAAGAAATAAACAAAAGAGCCTTGAAAGGCTCTTTTGTTTAATGGAGAGTAAGATCAATAACTTCTTCTTTTTTATCTTTCATTTCTAATAAAATAACCTTTATTCTTTCAATAGCATCATTTTTATTTTCATTTTCATTAAAAAGAAGAGCTAGTTTTGATATCGAATTATTAATACTATCATCATTATCAAATTTAACTTTAGCATTCGAAAGTAGAGTTTCTTCTTTTCTTAATGAGCCACCATAATTAAAATCTTTAAAAGAAAAATTAATTATGCCAAGTTTACTTTTAGAATTGAAAGAGACTATATGCAAGAAATATGTTCTTTTGAAAATTGATGTTGCTAACTTATTATTTGTAACTACATCCATTTTAAATTCAGTATTAGGTGTAAGCACTTTCTATCCCTCTAAGTAGATAAATTTAGCCTATATTATCATTTCATTTATGCCAAAACAACCTTTATTTTTTTTCTATACATTTATACAATAATGTTTTTAGTATAAAATTTATGCAAATTTTTTGTAATATATTGTATTTTAAGATAATATATTTTAAAGATTTCCTATATCATTTCATGGTATTTTTTTATACATACATAGATATTAAAGTGTTTTTAGTATATTTTTTAGGCAATTATTTTTTATGTTATTGAAAATAAATAAGATAATATAAAAGAATAATAAATTTATTGAAAAAATACAGATTTTTTGCTAATGTGTTATAAATACTGGAGGGGATTATGATTGTTAAAGAAAAAATAAAATTAATAAAAGAGCTTATTATTTCCTGTCAATGCGATAGATGTAAAGAGAACTTTATACCAGACAATATGGATAAAAATTTGTTTTCAGAAAAACACATGACTGATGATTTACCAGGTGGGCTTCTTATTCAAACCACTATGGGATATAATTCGATGAGAGATGGACAAAAAATCGAAATGTACCTTTGTGACAACTGCCTGTTTGATTTGCAAAAAGAATTTAAATAAAACTTGTATTACCTCATATGTATTGATAAAATTACTCGTATCAAAAAAAAGGAAAAAAATATGAAATATCCAGTTGTAGCTTGCTTTAATGACATTTCAGAATACCTTGATTATCCTGTTGTTGGTGTTGGGACAGAACGCCATCATAAAGTTTATTTTATCGATAACGGAAATCCTGTTTTTGTTAAGAACGTCTTAGCAAAACCAGAGCATCCTGTTTATTCCACTAAAGAGCAAGCTATGAATAACTCTGATGTAGGTAGTTATGTAGGAGTAGGTTATCCTAAAATTCACAATGTTTACCGTGTTTCTGAAAGTAAAGATGAGCATGGTAATTTAATGAAAATTCTTAATCTTTCTTATCACTATAATGCCTGATTTGAAAAGTATTATATAGTTAAAATTAAACATTGATATAAAATAAGCCACTTTATGTGGCTTATTTTTATTATGCGCTTTTTTTCAATTTCAACGACATCTTTGCTACTTGCTCATGCCTTTGATCGCATATGTTTATTAAGTTGAGTAATTCTTCTACACTTTTCTTATCTTTTGAATTTATCCATGAATTGAAATCTTTATTTTCATTACCCATATAAATAAAATTAGGTTCAGATTTACCTTCTGTCAAACCTAAAGATAAACTTTTAGAATGAGTGGCGACGATTAGACCTACAAAATTTTCATTATCACTTATTAAATCTACTTGTTGTCTGATGTACTGACCTAGTGCATATCTATAACCTTCTGCTAAACCAAGTTCTGGCTCATCAATGATTAATAAAGTTTTATCGTCAATAGACCATTTATTAAGTGTTAAAAAACCTTTTTTTATAGATTTAACTGATAAAGCTCCTGTTGATTGCTCTTTTTCATCTTCTACATTAATAATTCTTCTGGCATTTGTATTACTATTAGTTCTCTCATTTAATGAAATTGTAATAGTTTTTATATTATATTTTTTCTTTGCGAATTCACCAAACAGTCTGGTAAATAAGCTTTTCCCCGTTGCATTATCACCTGCTACAATCATTAGTTTACTATCTAATCCTGTATTTATTGTAAAAGAAAACATATTTTTCTCGCACAAATACAATTTAACTTCTTTTTTTACTTCATCTACAATACTTCTTAAATTAAACATAATCAGCCTTTATATTGAGGATAATTTAACTGAATATTATCATATTGACTACATTTCTACAAATGATTTACCTTTTACACACATATATTTTAATAAAAAAAGCCCTGAAGGGCTTACTTTAAAAAAGTTCAATTTTATAATAAATTTATTTTTTTATTAATCATATCAACTTTAATTTTAGATAGATTTTTAAACATATTTAAAGCATTTTGCATTCTTAAAACAGGAAGCATTTCACCTTTACCTACGATGACAAGATGAGATAATTCACTGCCGTTTTCTACAATTACGAGACCAGCTTTTCTGGCAATTTTTTCATATTTCATATTAGCATTAGGTAAAACAAGAATATCTTTATCCGTAATATTTTTATCGTATTCAAATACAATTTTCCCTGTAAATTCTTGCAATCCAGCCGCATTCAGAACAACAAAATCTTGATCGTTATTATATTCTTTCTCTATTAAATTAAGAATTCCATAAAAAATCTGATAATTTAAACTATCATCTAAATAAGCATCTGCACTAAGCTCAAATCCCATAGATAACCATAAATCAGTGTGAATTGATGAATCATTCTCCATTTTAACACCAGATGGTGATACTGCCAGCCATTTATAGTTTTTATTTTTCGTATAAGCAAGAGCGATTTCAACTGGAACAGTTCTCTCGTAAGACTTACCATTAATAATAATGGAATAATTTTTCCATGTTACATTTTGATTTACGCAAGCTTGCATAACTAAATTTTTCAAATAATCTGAATATGATTCAACATCTGTATACCCATTGTTTTTTGCAAATTCCTCAATGTATGAATTTTTCATTGTTTTATACAAACTATTTGTTGATGCTTTAGGTTTTTGAATTTTATTTTCTTCTACGATATTATTTTGTTTTTTTGCAGAAGGATATAACTTTTCAAAATATGAGGTTGCGCTTTGACTATAATCGGTTTTCTTTAACCAGAAAGGTAAGCTGTTTTTATTAGCTTTTCTTGCAATTAAATAAACATCTTTTTTAATTTCAAAAAGAACATCACCCATTTTTTTATTTAGTGTATATTTTTCAATGATCTCTTTTGGAGTGAGTGAGTGTTTAAGATAGTCAATCATGACTAAATCTACATTTTCTTTCACACTAAAATCAATCCAATCTTTAACTTCAAAGGTTCGGATATATTTATAGAAACCAGAGTTTTCATAAAAATAATTATCTACATAAACCTCTTGTAGTTCTTTTTTGTAATTAAAATCTTTCTCTTCTTCTGACAGATTAACACTCTCAAGAGAATCATCTTTACTATCACCAATGATGTGCATATCACCTTTAATGATTTTTAAAATATCATCCATAGGAAGACCTTCAAATGATTCTTCCATAAAATCAATAGCATCTGACCACGAACCAGACAATGCAAATTGCTTTACCTTATCTGTAAAAAATTTACCTGTCGTATTAAAAGTAAATCTTTCGGTAGTTGAAGTTGACATAATAGCTCCTTTGATTAGATGAAGTGATTTTATCATAAAAAAGCTATTATGTACATTTACATTTTTTAAATTCTTTGTTTTCTCATATTCACATTTGGGGTGGAATCTTTCATATTTTTACTTATTAATTCTTTTTCTTGCTCAATTATAATTTGAGTCATTTTATCTTGCATACCATAGGCTTTAAACATACCTCTTTCTGCAATTTCATTCCACATGGTAACTACAGATTCTCCATTTTTATTCTTCTGAAAAACAGAACCTATCCATTTCTTATTTTCTGCTATTTTATTAAAATTTCTTGAGAACATTTCGACTGTTACATCACTAACTGTCTGATACTTTGATGGATGTGTTTTCTCATTTATTTTTTGAATTAAACTCATAAATGGAGTGTTTCCAATACTGTCATAACTTTTGAACATAGCATCCAGTTCTTTATATGGTATTTTTTTCGTTAAAATATCATAATTTTTTTCTATGAGATGCTTATTTTCAAAAAATATATGCATAAGGCTTTTATCTTCATTTTCACCAAATTTTATTAATGAGATATTTTCAAAGATTTTTCTTTTTTCGAAATCTTCTGATACGGTTAAAAGTATTGATTCAAAACAATTTGATAATTCTTGAGCATTTTTTACATTAATTCTTCCAGGGTATTTCTGGTTCAAGTAATTAAATTCTCTCGCTTTATTTGTGTGTATATAAGCATCAATTATTTTATCCATTGATTTTTCTATATTTATTTCTTTCTCTTTAAGAAAGGCTAAAAGAAAACTCAATTCTTCAAATCTTACCCCATCAGATTTTATATTTTTTTCTTTTAAGAATTTGATAAATTCAGTATCATCTTCTAAATAAATATTATTGTAAGCAGAAACAAATTTATCTATTGAGACGAAATCAAATATTTCTTTTGGTAAATTCCATAAAAAATCTATTTCTTTTCTTCTTTCCAGATTTATTACTATAATTTCACTTAACCACTCAAGAAACTCACTTTCATTTCTGTTTTTCATTAATTCATTGATTTCTTCTGTTTTTATCATATATAATAGTTCCAGTTAATTTATTTTATTATAACATCTACTTTTATTTAAGGAAACTTTTATGACAAAATTAAAACTTATTTCTGTATTAGGATTTATTTTAATAAATGTATTATGTGTAGCATTTGTTATTATAAAAAATGATATTAATCCATATACTTCTGCTGCGGCAACATTTGTTATTCTTTCTGTGTTTATTTTCAGGAAACCTTTTTTTAAATTTTTCAAAGACTTTATGATTTTTATTTAATATAATCATCAAAAAACCCGCCGAAGCGGGTTTTCTTTCATATATATATTTTTTATTTAAACATATTCGACTTTATTCAAAAATTCTTGACTCAAATCTTTATTAGATAAATCTTCATTAGTTATAATTTTACTTATCTGAGAAAGAGTTAATACTTTATTAATTCTTCTTTTTCCAACTTTAAAACCTTCTGTTAAAACAATCACTTGCTCTGAATACTTGGCTAAAGTAGCACTTAAAGAAAAACCCTCATGGATAGAAGTTACACCCGTATCGTCTAAACCATCAGCACCTGTAAACATAATATCTACTTTAACACCTTCTACGCTTTTTTCTGCAACTTCACCATATGTAGAGCCATTTCCATGCGTAAATCTACCCCCCAACAAAATAAGGACAATATCTTTATTTTGAGATAAAGAATTCATTGCCATTAGGTTGTTAGTGATGATTGTTAAATCTTTAATTTCTGATTGAGCAATTTTATTAGCAAGGGCAGCATTTGTTGTTCCACTACCAATTATGATAGTCTGATGATCTTTTATAAAAGATAGCGCTTTTTCTGCAATTTTATTTTTGGCTTCATCATGATCTACCGCAATCATCTGGAATTTATTTTTCCTGCTATCATCAGGTAAACTATTATCCATAGTAGTAGCACCACCATAAAATCTTAATAGCATTTTTTTATTTTCGAGAAATTTTAAATCGGAACGAATGGTAACCTCTGATGTGCCGACCATTTCAGCTAATTCAGATACTAAAACACTTCCTTGGCGGTTTACTATATCCAGAATATTTTTTCGACGTTCATGAGTATTCATTTTAATCCCCTGACATTTATAAATAAGGGACACCTTTAAGCATCCCTTATTCTTTATTTAATCTATTTATTCACCAAGACCTGCCGCTATAGAATCACCTATAATTTTTAATGATTCATCACTATTTTGACCATCAACAGTAAACTCTAATACATGACCTTTTTTTACACCCAAACTAATAACTTTCATCATGCTTTTTGCACTTACAAACTGACTTCCAGTGGTTTTGTTTCGTACCTGAACGTCACTTTCTATTTTTTTTACTACCTTAACCAGTTCAGCACAAGGTCTTGCATGTAAACCTTGTGGGTTATTTATAGTGAAACATGCAGTATTACCATTAACAACAGATTGTTTACTGTCATCAGAGACAGGCTCATTCAAAAGAATATTTAGAACATCTTCATTACTCTCTACTTTTTGGAACTTATTAAATAAATCATCATCCATTAAAGTAGTAGTAAGGCTTCTTAAAATATCCAAATGCTCTTCACCTTTTGCTGCAATACCAACAACTAAGTGTACCAGATTTCCAGTCCCCCAATCAACTCCTTTTTTATAAAAAACAACTTCTACACCAGTCATTTTTACAAAATCTTTTGTTGCGAGGCTACCATGTGGTATAGCAATACCATTGTCTATATAGGTAGTTATTTGAGCTTCTCTGTCTAACATTCCTTTTATATAACCATCTTCCACTAACCCTTTTTTTACAAGTAAACCACCGACATATTTAATAGCTTCTTCTTTTTTGGTTTCTTTTTCTACTACCGTAATTTGTTCTAAATTTAACTTTAACATATCCTGACTCCTTACACATTACTCAAAGATAACTTACCTGTTTTAACCATATACATTCTATAAGAACCATATAAGATAGCACCAACTGCCGAGCCTACTAATATGCAGCCAACCCAAAGAAACGCATGGTTAACGAGGGGTAGAATTAAGAATCCACCATGAGGTGCAGGCACTGTAATTCCAGCAATGTAGCTCAATACTGCTGATATAGCAGATGCCACCATCATAATAGGAATAACTCTTAGTGGATCTTTTGCTGCAAAAGGAATGGCACCTTCTGTTATATGAGTGCAACCTAATATATAGTTAACAAACCCTGCCGCTCTTTCATCTTCACTAAACCCTTTTTTAAAGAAGGTTGTCGCTATAGCTACTACTAATGGAGGCGTAATACATGCTGCTGATACACCTGCCATGAAGTAGAAATTACCTTGTGCAAGCAATAGCGTTCCCGTTACATAAACTGCTTTATTAATTGGACCACCAAAATCTGAGGCAGCAAATACACCGACAACGATCCCCAACAATATAGGATTTGCTGTCTGTAAAGAACCTAACCAATCCATAACTCCGTGGTTAATTGCAGATACAGGTTTTCCTAAAAGAACCATCAGAACACCTATTACAAGCACGCCTACAAGTGGTAGTATGAAAATAGATTTCAAACCTTCATACTGACGAGGTAAACCTGATAGCCATTTGGTCATATATAGCATTAAATAACCAGCGGCAAAACCAGCAATAATACCACCTATAAATCCCGCACCTGTTACGTTAGCCAACAAACCACCGACGAAACCAGCGACCATACCCATTCTACCAGCGATTGAATAAGCTATAAAGGCTGTAAATACTGGAACCATTATACCAAATGCTTGCTGACCTATTTGCATTAACATTGCAGCAATTTCATTGTATTCTGGTGATTTTGGATCAGCAGAATTTATCCCCCACAGGAATGATGCCGCTATAAGAATACCACCAGCAACAACGAAGGGGAGCATGTTAGAAACACCACTCATTAAATGCTTATAAATAGTTCTGCTTACTGGTATCTTCTGTTCCTGTTTTACAACTTCTTTTTCTTTTTTAACTTCAATACCTTCTTTAATTGGTGCATCACCTGTCAATATAGCTTCAATTAATTCATCAGCCCTTTTTATTGCATCTTTTACTGGAACTTCTATAACTCTTTTACCTACAAAACGACCTGCATTAACATCTTTATCAGCAGCTATTATGACTCCAAATGCTCCATCTATATCTTCCTGAGTTAATTCATTTCCAACACCAGAAGCACCATTTGTTTCAACCTTTATATCCACCCCAAGTTGACCTGCAACTTTTTTTAGCATTTCTTCTGCCATATAGGTATGTGCAATGCCTGTTGGACAACCTGTAACTGCTATAATCTTGACTTTATCGCTCATATAACACCTCACACTCAAAGTTTAATTACGTTAATTAATTTAGTATAATCATCAACTTTATCCAACAAACCGATACCTTCTGACTCTGCTACATTGGCACCTGTTGCGGAACTTCTTTTTAATACATCTTCAATATTTAAACCTGTTTTTATACCACTCATAAAAGCGGCTAAACATGAATCACCAGCACAAGCTGAACTCAATAATTCAATTTTTGGAGCTTCACAATAAAATACTTTTTCACCATCAGAGTAATAGAGACCTTCACCCCCCAATGTCAAAAGAACCTGTTTCACTCCTTTTTCATGTAATGATTTCATTGCATTTTTTACATTATCAATACTACCTAATTCGAATCCAAAAACTTCTTTTAATTCTTCATCATTAGGTTTTATTAATAAAGGATTGTATTTGAGTAAATCTTTTAATTTTTCAGAACTTATGTCTAAGATAATTTCTGCATTATGTTTATTTTTAACTAAATCTATTATTTCATCATAAAAAGAAGGACTTATACCTGGTGGTAAACTACCGCATATTACCAACGTATCCATATCTTTACATTGAGATAATAATGATTTTATTTCTTCTTGTTTTTCCTTATTAACAAACGAACCAGGTGATACTAATTTATACTCTTCATTATTTACACTTGTAAAAACATTGATTCTTGTTGGTTCTTCTACCCATACAGGAAGAACTTCTATATTTTTTTTACATAACTCATCAACTATATATCTTCCTGTAAAACCGCCAAAAACTCCAATAATTTTACTTTTCACATTAAAGTGTTCTAAAACTATAGAAACATTGATACCTTTACCATTTGGCGAATATTTTACACTTTCTGTTCTGTTTACAGTATTTGGAAGATATTTATTAGTAATAACATTCATATCTATAGCTGTATTTAATGTTAATGTATAAATCATTGGAGCCTCCTTTATTATAATTTTCCTGCTGAACCACAAACTCTAATTACTTTTTTAACTACGTCTTTCATAGCATCTTTTGCAGGTGGCATATATTTACGGGGATCGGAAGCATCAGGATGTTTAATAAAGTAATCTTTTAAGGCATCAGAAAAAGCATTCTTTAATTCTGTTGCCACGTTGACTTTACATATACCAGAACGAATCGTTCTTTGGATATCTTCATCTGACAGACCAGAGGCACCATGTAAAACAAGAGGGATCGAGATCACTTTATTTATTTCTTCAAGTCTTTCAAAATCAAGCTTCGGTTCTTTTGCATACATACCATGTGCTGTTCCTATTGCGACAGCTAAAGAGTCAATGCCTGTCCTTTCAACAAAATCTACAGCTTGTTGAGGATTGGTATACAAAGCATCTTTTTCATCCACTACTATATTATCTTCCTGACCACCAAGACGACCTAATTCAGCTTCTACACTTACATCATATCTATGACAAAAATCAGTCACTTCTTTTACTAAGGCTATATTTTCTTCATAAGGCAAATGAGAACCATCAATCATTGCTGATCTTATTCCTGACTCTACTTTCATCTGAATATCGTTTATATCTTCATGATGATCAAGATGCAACGCTAACGGAATGCCATGCTCTTTAGCAAGCTGCTCAGCGATAGCAATAATATTTAATAAACCACCATAAGAATAAGTACCAGTAGTTCCTGCTAATATAACAGGTGATTGCATTTCAGCAGCAGCTTCCACTACAACCTGCATTGTTTCAAGATTATGTATATTGAAGGCTGGAACTGCATAACCTTCTCGTTTTGCTTTTAAAAGCATTTGCTTTGTAGATATTATATTCATAATTAATCTCCTTTTTTCTTGCTTTAAATACTTTCGAATGTTTTCGACTTAAATAATTTATAGCACTATTTTTTCAAAAGGGAATAATTTATTTGTTAAAAGATCTCTTTTATGAGATCTATTTCACAATTTATGCGCATTCAATTAATTATAGATATTTTAGATGTTTGTTATTAAACAATGGATATTCATAAATAAAAAAGCCCCGAAGGGCTTTTTATATTTATTCTTATTTTTCTTTATTGTATTTTACTTCAGACCATCTAACTATAACATAGGCTATTAAAGCTACCATAAAGAATACAAGCATCATCCATGCAAGTCCTTGAAGTGTTTCAATTATAGTTCTGTATATTTCTAAAAACCATCTTTCTGTTGTGAGGGTTATTATCCTTTCTTTACCATCAGCATTATATACAACAGGATTTATATATTTTTCCATATCATAAATTCTGACACCGGAAGATATACCTACCACCATTCCAGCAAATTTAGTGTATTTAGACCATGAGCTATTTATCGGATCATTTATTATTCTGGCTAAAATTGCATTTATTGATTTTGAAAATACAGTCATTACAATAAAAGAAACTAAAGCAGCTAAAATAAACGTAGTTAACATCATATAAAAAAACATATTTATCTCCTTTATTAATTAAATATTGATCTAATTATGAATATAATTAAAAAAAAGAAAACCTTATAATGATTTAAATCAATAAATACTTAATTCCTCCATATTTTTTAGAAATTTTGTGATATATTTATCTAAAACTGGAAAACATAAAATATATAGGAGAATATACTATGAAAAATGCACAACGCTCTGTTTCCTCACCAAAAAAATTTATTATTGCAAAAGGATTACTTACAGATCCGTCTGATTTTGTTAAAGACTTTGGTAAAAATGCCTTTATAGTTTGCGATGAATTCTTTATGAATGATGTTAGTAATAAAACTATACCTGCATTACAAAAAGCTGATGTAAAATCACATTTAGAAAAATTTAATCTGGAGTGTACTAAAGTTGAAGTAGACCGACTTCGTAAAATTAGAGCCGATAAAGGAAGTGATGTTATCATTGGTATTGGTGGTGGTAAAACACTTGATACAGCAAAAGCCATAGCTTTCTATGATAATAAACCGGTAATTATTATTCCTACTATTGCATCTACAGATGCACCTTGTACAGCCTTATCTGTTTTATATAAAGAAAATGGAGAGTTTGACCAATATCTCTTTTTACCTGAAAACCCTGATGCAGTTCTGGCTGACACACAAGTTTTAGTTAATGCACCTGTTAGATTTTTCTCAGCCGGGGTTGGCGATGCTTTAGCTACTTATTTTGAAGCAAGAACATGCTATAACGCTGATGGCATTAATCTGATTTTAAAACAACCATCTAAAACTGGTTTAGGTCTATCACGAATGTGTTTTGACATTCTTTATGAAAATATTGAAAAAGCTATGGATGCAGTACATAACAAAGTTGTAACCCCTGCATTTGAAGAAACTATAGAAGCTACTATTTATTTAAGTGGTGTAGGAGCAGAGTCTGGTGGACTTGCAGCAGCTCATGCTGTCAATAATGGCATGTCCGTTATTCCTGAATTACACAGAACTCAGCATGGAGAAAAAGTCGTTTTTGGGCTTCTTACCCAACTAGTTCTTGAGAATACTTCAACGGAAGAACTTGATAAAGTCTTTCATATTATTAAAACAGCAAACCTTCCGTTCTGTATAGACGATTTTGGCCTTACTGAATGGGATGAGGAAATATGGAGACAGGTTGCTGAATTAGCATGTGCAGAAGGTGATACTATGAGCAATATGGTAAGAAAAACTACACCTGATGATGTATATAATGCTATGGTCTCTGCCAATGCGTTAGGCAAACGTTATAAAGAAAAATTTAATAAATGATTTGTGTAAAACCTCCTGTTCTGCTAGGCAGGAGGTTTTTTATTTGATTTCTATATATCCTTATGTGTATCATTATTTCTATTTAAGAAATGAGGTATATTTTTATGGAATTAAACGATTTTTTTCCTTTATCAATAGAAGCATATTTATTTTTGATTATAATGTGGATTATATTATCAGGAATTACTTTTATGATCGTAGATGATTATACAAAAAAAGGTCAATTTGAAAGAAAAAAATTTATTAGCAATAAAATATCATCTTTTAAATATATTCCAGATAGTCGAGAACCTATGATGGAAATTATTATTAATGGCAACTCATATCTAATTTCTGGACAAATAAAAAACTTTACAACCCAACAAAATGTTTTTCTGAAAAAATATAGCCATAAGCTTTGTCTTGGATTTGGTCAATCTGATGAAGATTTTATTATCAGAAAAATAAATGATTCAGAATCAGGATTTTTTGAATTTTACAAGATAGTCTAATCTTTTTTATTTTGATATAATACTATTATATCAATTTTAAACAGGATTTTTTAATGTATATATCACAGCAGGAATTTATTGACATTTTTTCTAGAGAGCAGCTTTTTTCAAGACATACAAATTCTGAAAAAGCTTATGATTTATATAACAGCATAAAAAAAGATATTAATGCTGACTATTCAACATATAAAGAGCATTTTTTTGCATTATTGAATAAAGAAACCTTTTTTTATTCCGCAAATAAGACAGAAGAACTTATAAATTGTATTTTTCCAGAAGTTAACAGCTATTATGAGTGTAAAATTTTAAAAAAACGACTTCTGGATGAAGTTGCACAGTCCCCTAATTTTTTAAATCAGGATGCTTTTTTAAATTTTATAAAATGTGAATCCTTTGATAATTATGAAAAAAGGCAGTTTATAACAGATAATGATGATAAAATAAAAAACCATCATTGGTTGCATTTAACTAAAAATTTATTAAAACTTATTCGAGTTAATTTTTACATTGATGATATAGCATCACTAAAATATGCCACCAAATTCGATTTTTCTAATTTAATATTTGATGAAAAAAACAATCCTTATCATGAAGTTCTTATCAGTCATAGCAGCGATGTTAAAGTTAATGAGAAAATTAATGCTTTAAAGGTACTTCGAAACTTAAACATCCCTTTTAGTGCTACATGTAATAATGACAATTCCTGTAACGATGACATAATTACGGTTGCTATTAAAAATAAAGTATCTGATAAAATTTTAAATAGTTTAACAGGTATTGTTCCAGAAATTCAGTTAAAGTCTTTTGTATCTTATTTAAAATTCAAAAGTGGTAGTTATTATAATGACAATGCTTTAAAAAATTTTTACAGAAAAACTAGAATAAATAAAGAAAATTTAATGAAGCGTGATGTAGATAATAAACAAAACTGGATTCATATTATCGATTCAATAAATAGATCAAGAAAAAAAACGCATTTTGTATTATCTCTTTCTACATTATTAATTGATTATATCGATGAGCTTAGTTATAAAAACAAAGAAGGAAAAATCATAACCCTTAGAGAGTGTCTGGGAAAAATAGATGATGATAATGTCAAAGTTTTAATTGTGGCACATGATAAAAACTTGATAAATAAATCATTAAACCAGGAAAATCAAACAGAAATTAAATCTACTATTACAAAGAAAAGAATATAATAATTAAGAACCAAAAAAGCCCCATCGGGGCTTTTTTATTAGAATTAATAATAAATTGAGGCTATGCCACTATTTGATAAAATTTTAAAAGATTATTAATATCAGCATCCTTACCTCTGAATTCAATATATGATTCCAGGGCATTTTTACTACTACCTACTTCCAGAAATTTTTTAAATGATCCTGAATTTTCTCTTTCATTTTCTTTAATAAACATATAGGCATCGATGGAATAAACCTCTGCCCAAATATAACTATAATATCCTGCACTATAACCACTGGCAAAAATATGAGAAAAAACATTCGGGAAATTACTACTCTCATTAATTTTCCAGGGTTTTACATTTTTACTAATATCAAAATAAAGCTGAGAAACATTTTCTGCACCATCTCTATGTAAAATCATATCAAATAAAGAATAGCTAATTTGATTACAATAATGAGTTCCAATATTAAATCTTTCTAAGCTTTTCATTTTTTCAATAATTGATACCGGAATAATTTTATTTGCTCTTGCAGCAATTGCTTGCATAAACTCTTCTTCATTGCCATATTTTTCCAGCATCTGACTTGGAATTTCTACTGCATCTTTTGCCATTCCTGATGTACCAGATAATGAACCATATTTAGTTTCAGAAGAAAAATGATGCACTAAATGACCAAACTCATGTAGCAATACGACTAAATCATAAGCCGACAGACCTTCTTTATTTTCATCAAAGTTTGCTGAAATCGAAATAATTCCTGTGTCATTAGCATAAGGCTCTTCAAGAGGAAGAACCCATGCTCCACCATTTTTACCCAAACGGTTGTAAAAATCTGTCAGCATGATTCCTTTATACTCACCGTTTTTATATACCTTGTAGGTTTCCATTTTATCAAAAGGCATCTCAAAATGGTCTGTTTTTTCAAATGTAATATCAAACATACGATGGATCAAAGAAAATGTTTCTTCTAAAGCATGAGAAAATTTAAAATATTCTCGTTCTTCATCCAGTTTATAATCGAAAAGAAATTTTTTATATGCCGCCTGATAAAAAGCATTGTCTTCAAAATCAACGTCATCAATATTGAATCTTTGTTTGACGAAATCAGTAAATTCTTTATGTTCTTTTTCTGCTACTGGATAAACAACTTCTTTTAATGAATTCATAAAATCAATTACTTGTTGAGAATCATTAACCATTCTGTCATCAAGTTGTAATTGGGTATAATCTTTGTATCCTAAAATTTCAGCGATTCTTTGTTTGTTTTTAATGATTTTTTCAACAATTTCTTTATTGCTATTTACAGAAGAATCAGACGCAATTGAATTATTGGCATCAAAAATAATTTTACGAAGTTTTTTACTTTTAGATTTTTCAGCAATATCATTGAAGTTGTTTTGATTATATTCTAAAATGCCATCCTTGAAATATGCCAAATCATTATCATCTAATTCATTTTTAACATCATCTTTAAGAACATACTTCCATGCTTTTTCATCTTTAGAAATATTACCTTTAAACTCAATAGACAAAACAGAGCTTTCTTTGAAAAGTTCCAGAAGCTCTTTTTTATCATTTTCGCATAGACCCAAACCACTTTTCTCGAAACCTTTAAGAATTCGTTTTTTTACAAGTTCATCTGATTCATCTTCTGTAATTAACGATTGAATAAAATTGAAGTAATTTTGATCCTGATACATTGGAGAAAAAAGTTCCTGATGTTTCATTTGCATGACCTGTAGCGTTTCCGAAATTTCTTCATCACCTGAAGCGTAAAATGCAATAATGTTTCGATTAAAAAACACATCATTTTTATCGTTTTCTTTATTGAAATCCTTGAATTGTTTCACTGTCATTGTTGGGTTGGTATTAATAAGGGCAAGGAGTTTTTGATGTGTGTCTTCAATACTTTTAATAAAATTTTCCTGATCGCTTTTTTGTACAATAAAATAATCTTTACTAAGCATAAATATATTCTCCTTGTTTATAATGGTATACTTTTTTGCAAGGGCTTCCACCTTTTCATGACGAGTTTGAGCCACGCAGGTTCCGGCTTCGAACTCCAATACCCTTACGGGATCTAATAGTTTCACTGCTTATTGGTATCACTCCACTATTAGATTTTTTGTTTTCCATCGTCTTCAGTTTATTAGTCTTAACCATATAGGAATTCGGGCTAATAAAAGGCAAAAAAGTATGTTTAGCAGTATAACAATTCACACCTATTAGTACAAGATTTTTTTATATTCTTTTTTTATTTTTTATTATGTTATCAATGTTAATTTCACTTACTCTATTTTGAATGGCTTTTTTTTCTTTCCTGATCGATAAGCTAATGATAAAATCTTTCATTGCTTTTCTTTCTTCGTCATCTAAATAGCTTTTAAGTAAGTTATTTTCATTCTCATAAACCATATTTATATTCTGAGAAGAAAGGAAATTTAACAATTTCATAGCTTTTAATGTTATATTTTCTTCTTTATTCCACATATTTAAATTTTTAAAGAAATCTACATGACTTTTTTCATTCTTTAAAAAAGAAATATAAGGGGTGTCACCTGCATTGTTTTTATCATTAAGGGAAAGATTTTGTTTGATTAATTCTTTTATTACTTTAATACCTGTATTATATTTTACTGCATAATGTAAATATGTATTTCCAGAATTATCTTTAAGAGAAAAATCTTTATCCTTTTTCTTATACATTTCCATGAACTTTAAATAATCCGTTGTTTTCCATGCACCTGGATTCATCATTATCGACATTAATGCATCTTTTCCTTCATTATCAACAGATAAAATATCCAAATTTTTATCTTTTAAAAAACTTATCGCATTAAAATATCTATTAACTACACAAAAAGTAAATAAGTTTTCTCCATTTGGACCAGAGCTATTTATATCAACACCTTTCTCAAAAAGATCATCAATCAAAGCTAATTTTTCTATTCTTTTTGCGTCATAACTATTTGAGCAGGAAGATTCTATTAAATTAAAATATATATTTTTACCAGTGCCTCCTTCAGGCATTTGAAGTAAAGATAAAGGAAAATTTTTTATAAGCTGTCTACAGGATTGCAAATCTTTATATTTTATATCATCATGAAGATAATTAACTGATTGCTGAAGTGTGAAATTATCAATATTCATATTTCTTTTCCGTAAATAAATAATAATATCATTATAACATTTTTTCTATCAAAGAAAACAAAAAAGAGCCTTACGGCTCTTTTTATTATAAAAGTAAATATTATATTGTTACTATTCTGCCTTTATAATGTATATTACTGCATTATTTTTTGGACGAGTTTCGTTAGATATTCTAGCGCCACCCCAAGCAGTATTTACATTACCAGTTCTGTCCGAATATGTTCTTATTTCTTCACCGCCTGGGGTGTTTCTTGTTGGTGACCCAGGGACATTATCATGATAAGCCGTTTCAGTTCCAGCAATATGAGTATGATCTTGTAATGCATCATTTTGATAACTTAAAACTCCACGCCACGGATCAGAGTCCCTTCCAGCACCACGATCTAGACCACGAAGGAAAACACCTCTAAAATCAGGAACAGCACCACCTGGATAAGCTCTTGCAAGTTCTGGATATCTATTCCTGTCAAAACCCTGTCCATTACATTCAAGCCAACCAGAGGGGATAGCGCCCGTTCCCCATATTGCTATAGTTCCTGCTGGCACTCCAGAGCTTTTTGACCATATATTAGAAACACATGATAATATAGCACCTGACCAGTCTTTACTTATTAGTCCATTATCTGAACACCATTGGCCTGCTACTGCTACAGAATTAGCTTTCAAATAATTACCAGAAGTAGTACCGCCTGAATTTATATTACCAGATGCATTTATGTTTCTTGATACTGCCAAATCACCATATTGGTTTGCAGAGAAAGCCCACACATTATTATTTGACTGACCATTTTGCTTTATAGCAATTGTGCCACCTGCAAAAATATCCCAGGTTCTGACACCACCACCCCATGCATTTGGTAAATCATCTGGACTTAATCCATTAGTTCCTATTCGTCCTCCAAAACTACCATTATTTTTTACTGTTAAAGTATTATTTGACACTAAACCTTGATCAGCAGTTAATGTTCCAGTAACTCTCATTTTAGTGGGACCAGATGCAGAATATACCGTTATCGGACGGTTCGGATTAGATATACGGATTTCATAATCATCACCCGCTCCATCACCTCCTATACTCATGGTATCGCCGTATCCGTTTTTGGAATGAACCCATGAACCTGCCTGAACTTCACCGCCAAAGGTTCCTTTCCCGGAAGCTGTGATATTGGCGGCACCATAAATATTCTTGGTGCCCAGATTCAAGTCGCCTGTCATGGGAAGTGTTCCGTCACGACGAAGAAAGGCGGAATAGGAATTTGAACCATAACCTGCTTGAAAACCTAATGTACCTAAGGTTTTTATATTTGAATAATCAGAAGAAAGAGCCGACCATGTTCCTTTATAACCATCTAATTTATTAGGGCTTGTTCTTACCATACCACTATCAGGTCCTGCCGACAGCATAGCCTTACCTAATAAATCATAACGGGGTTGACCATTTCTACCACCTAAAGTTAAAGCTTTGTCAGTAGTGATTAATCCGGTCACATTCCAGTAAGGGGTTGTTCCACTTCTACGTAAAGTAATTTCATACCCTGCACCATAAACATTCTTATTATTAAATGAAGGAGGAAGCAAACCTTCTTTTGATAATGTTATTGTTGTTATAACACATGTAGAATTTGCGGTTGTGCAGGTGCGTGGACCAGGATCTGATGCGGAGCCTGTGGCATTTTGAAGTTTTGATAATACATCATAATGATTGACAATATAGTTATTAACAGCCATACCCACATCTTTGATTTGTTGACCAGATGAGGCTGCCATATTATCTTCATAATTTTTATTTAAACTTTGAAATGCCACAAAACTAATTATAGCCATGACAGCTAATGTCAAAATTAATTCTACTAACGTAAAACCTTTATCTTTTTTTCTTATTAGTTTCAGATTATTCATATATTATTATCTCATTTTTTTATCACCTAATGAAAAAATAATATATTTAAAATTTTAATCAACAAATTACCCTCTTAATACTATAAATACAATCTATAATTCTGATATTTTTACCAAAACGACAGAATTATAAAGCTTTTATTTATTTACACAGAATAATATAGTTTCTTATAAATTTCTGTTAATTTTCTATATTATTGTTTATTAAGAACTTCTTTATTCTTGTAAGTTCCAGTATGAGCATCAAAGACATTATAATACACATTAATTTCTGGGTAATATTTCTTGAACTCAACAGCAAGTTTATATGAAAGGTTATTATTACATTCTACAGACTCTTTTAATAATTTAGCTTCAATACTATTATCATCTTCATCATACATTAATGCATGACTCAAACTTTCCCATATAAATTGATAGCACTTAAAAACTTTTATCAAAGATTCGGGAAGGCGAGTAAATTCCTCAAGACTTAGATTAGCAAATCCAATAGGCTCACCTAAAGTCAAACCTTTTCTGTAATGAGGACTATCAACCTCTTCTTGAGTTGCGGCATAATTTGCTCCCCATACTGGATCTGCACAAAAATCCATAGCTATTTTAACAAATTTATATTGACTACCATCTTGTTTATTCATAGTAAAACCTCTTCGTTAAAAATAGTAAATTATGTTGTATATTAACAAAAATACAAAAAGTAAACAAGTTGCAAACGAAAGATATTCAAAATCTTAATTGATTAGTTTGGAGTGTGAGAGTTAAGTTAATCTGTAAACTGGATTCTGTCATGGACAATCATTCATCTAGGATAATAATCACTTATTATCTCAAGCAGCTACCTGAAACCAATGCGAGCAACATTATAGGTTTCTGTTTGCCTTGCTCCGGTTGGAGTTTACAATGCCATTATTATTACTAATAATGCGGTGGTCTCTTACACCACCATTTCAACCTTACCTGTGCTTTATTTAAAGCCATCGGCGGTATATTTTCTGTTGCACTTGTCGTCAGTTCACACTGCCCAGGCGTTACCTGGCAACCTGCTCTGTGGAGTCCAGACTTTCCTCTATATTAATGAAAATTAATACAGCGATTGTCTAATTAACTTAACTTGATAATAATAACATAGAATATTTTATCATTCAATGTATTTAAATTCTTGCTTTAGGTTTTATTTTTTTATTTAGATTGTCTTCATTAGATTCATTTAACATATTGCTAAGTATTATATTTTCTATAACTGGAAACAACTCATGCTTTTTTTGTTTATCAAATTCTGCAATAGCTATATCAACAAACTTTTCATAACCAATACATTTACCGTATTCCATAATTTCAACGTCTTTATTTAACAATTTTCTTAACTTTGATATTATTACACTGTTATCTTTATTTTCTTTTATAAAATCGACTAATAGATATATACCTTTAGGTTTAGTATCAGGATGACTAAAACTTGCATCAAAAAAAACTCTTCTTAATCCACAATTTTTAATAATCAAATCAAACATTT
>Ga0308160_10001527_pt1 | contig 32026 bp, 23 predicted proteins | sample PhyFR1_FD_201036 | JGI IMG/M metagenome (GOLD analysis project Ga0308160, IMG submission 201036) | Phyllosphere microbial communities from UC Gill Tract Community Farm, Albany, California, United States - DLSLF.R1 | ecosystem: Host-associated > Plants > Phyllosphere > Unclassified | place: USA... | reverse complement strand
GCATCGGCATCAGTTTCCTGGGCAAGGACGGGCGTTACTGCCGCAGCTTCGTGATGGACACCACCGCCGGCCTGGCCTGCCGCGACGGCGCGCAATGGAAGATGCCGGTGCTGGTGCAGGGCGCCGCCGGCGCGGCCTGGATGGATGGCACCGTGCTGCCGCCGGCGGTGCTGGCCGCCATCGACGCCCGCATCGACGGCACGCCGCTCAGCTCGGCTGCCGAGCGCACGGTGCAGGCGCGCGGGTGGCGCTGAACGGCGTGCCGGTGCGGGCTTGTCGTCGTTACGCCTGGATATCGAGCTGCGCGGCGTTTTCCTGCGGGTTGTAGGCCTGCTGCACTTCCTGCGCGCGCGAACCTTGCGCCGGCGCGCCGGCTTGCGGTTCCTGCGCGCTTTTTTCGGCCTGGGCCGCCAGCTTCTTCTCGTAGGCGGCGCGCTCTTCGTCGCTGACCTTGCGGTCGCTGTTGGTATCGGCTTCGGCGATATAGTCGCTCGATTCGCTGCTGCCCGCTGCTGCGCCGCCGGCGCCGCCTGCACCACCGGCCGCTCCCGCGCCGCCGGCTGCCGGCGCCGCGGTGCCGGCCGACCCGGTCGATTCAGTCGATCCAGCCGATCCGGCCGATTCGGTATCCGCCGCTGCCCTTGCCTCGCCTGTTCCGGCGGCCTCGGCAGTGTCTTCCTCGCCGCCGGCCTGGCGCAGGCGCGCCGCATCGGCCTGGGCATTGAGCTGCCCGCCCAGGCGGTCGGTGGCGCTCGACAGGGCGCTGCGCGTCACGGCGACGCTGTCCGCCTCGCCGCTGCTGGTCGCGGCGCTTGCTGCTGCGTTGGCCGCGCCGGCCGTGCCCTGGGCGCCCACAGCCTGCACTTCCTGGCTGCTGCGGCTTGCGGCACGCGCCAGCAGCGATTGCGCCAGGCTCGATCCGCCAATACTTGAAACCATTTCTTTTCCTTTGCAGAGATTGTCTTGTCTCATTTACGGCGAGCCAAAGCCGAAACACAGGGCGGGGAATGTAAAGCCGGGTAAAGCCCGGGCTTGCAAAAACGGCAGGCCGGACAGGCATGGGCAGGCCGCATCGACACAGGATTCCATATACACCTTCGAGGTTTTGAGGTAACCTTGAGGATGCTACTTAGTGTCTCTACGTTCGCGCCGGCGGTTTGTGCCTGCGGAGCGTGCCTACCGAGCCGGCCACGGGCCGCGCACCAGTTGGCGGCAAGCCCGCCCATCCAGCGTTTTGCGCGTCGACATGCGTCCGGGGCGAGGCAGCGAAGCGGCCGTAGAGCGGAACGATTACATGCCTGGAAAGAATAATGTCTGAAACACCGATGAACAACGAGGCTGCCACGCCAGAGGTGCGCTTTGCCGATTTCGGCCTCGCGCCCGAGATCCTGCGCGCCCTCGCCGACCAGGGCTACGTCCATCCGACCCCGATCCAGGCCCAGGCCATCCCGGTCGTGCTGCAGGGCCGCGACGTCATGGGCGCCGCGCAAACCGGCACCGGCAAGACCGCCGGCTTCTCGCTGCCGATCATCCAGCTGCTGCTGGCCCATGCGAATACCAGCATGTCGCCGGCGCGCCACCCGGTGCGCGCGCTGATCCTCACGCCGACCCGCGAGCTCGCCGTGCAGGTGGCCGACAACGTCAAGGCCTACGCCCAGCACACCCCGCTGCGCTCGGCCGTGGTGTTCGGCGGCATGGACATGAAGGGCCAGACCGTGATCCTGAAGGGCGGCGTCGAAATCGTCATCGCCACCCCGGGCCGCCTGCTCGACCACATCGAGCAGAAGAACGTCAGCCTGGGCCAGGTGCAGATGCTGGTCATGGACGAAGCCGACCGCATGCTCGACATGGGCTTCCTGCCCGACCTGCAGCGCATCATCAATTTGCTGCCGAAGAAGCGCCAGAACCTGATGTTCTCGGCCACCTTCTCGCCAGAAATCAAGAAGCTGGCCAACAGCTTCCTCGACCAGCCGGTCCTGATCGAAGTGGCGCGCAGCAATGCCACCGCCGAAAAGGTCACGCAGGTGGTCTACAAGGTCGACGAAGAGCAGAAGCGCGACGTGGTCGAATTCCTGATCCGCCAGCGCGCGCTGAAGCAGGTGATCGTGTTCTCGAACACCAAGATCGGCGCCTCGCGCCTGTCGCGCCACCTCGAGCAGTGCGGCATCAAGGCCTCGGCCATCCACGGCGATAAAACCCAGCAGGAACGCATGGCCGCCCTCGATTCCTTCAAGAAGGGCGAGATCGAGGTGCTGGTGGCGACCGACGTTGCCGCGCGCGGCCTCGACATTTCCGACCTGCCGTGCGTGATCAACTTCGATTTGCCGTACAACGCCGAAGACTACGTGCACCGCATCGGCCGCACTGGCCGCGCCGGCGCCTCGGGCGATGCGATCTCGGTGTACTCGGACAAGGACGAGCGCCTGCTGGCCGACATCGAGAAACTGATCAAGCAGACCGTCCAGCGCGGCGAGCTGAACAACTTCACGCCGCGCGCCCGCAGCCGCGACCGCGATGCCGAACGTACTGAGCGCCGTCCGCGTGGCGGCAGCATGGAGGCGGGCCGCAGCGAACGCAGCAGCGAAGTACGTAGCGAACGCGGCGCAGACCGCAGCGAACGCGGGCCGCGCAGCTATGGCGCCGGTCCGGTGCCGCGCCGCGACAAGATCGATCCGTGGTTCCTGAAGCCTTACGAGCCGTCGAGCGCGCCACGCCGCGAAGCGGTCCAGGCCGTTGGCGGCACGCAGGCCAAGCCGAAGCAGAAGCTGGCCGTCCTGCTCGGCGGCTTGCCGAAGCCGCAGGCATAAGCTACAGGCCCAAGCCACCCCGGCCGGCGGCGCACCGCCGCCGCCGGACTTATTCCCCTTCGTGCACCAGCCGCAGCAGGTATTCTCCATACCCGCTGCGCGCCAGCGGTTCCGCCAGGCGCAGCAACTGGGCGCTGTCGATGTAGCCCATGCGCCAGGCAATCTCCTCGGGACACGCAACCTTCAGCCCCTGGCGCTTCTGGATCGCCGCGATGAACTGGCTGGCGTCGAGCAGCGAATCGTGGGTGCCGGTGTCGAGCCAGGCGGTGCCGCGGCCCAGGATCTCGACGTTCAGCGCGCCGCGCGCCAGGTAATGGCTGTTGACGTCGGTGATTTCGAGTTCGCCGCGCCGCGAAGGCTTCAGGCTGGCCGCGATGTCGCAGACCTGGTTGTCGTAGAAATACAGGCCGGTCACGGCGTAGGGCGATTTCGGCCGCAGCGGCTTTTCTTCCAGACTCAGCGGGCGGCGCGCCGCGTCGAATTCGACGACGCCATAGCGCTCCGGATCGGTGACGTGGTAGGCGAACACGGTGGCGCCGCTGTCGCGCGCGGATGCCGCCTGCAGCCTGAAGACCACGTCGTTGCCGTAGTGGATGTTATCGCCGAGGATCAGCGTCGACGCCGCGTCTCCCAGGAAATCGCGGCCCAGGATGAAGGCCTGGGCCAGGCCGTCGGGCGAGGGCTGGGCGACGTAGCCGAGTTCGAGTCCCCACTGGCTGCCGTCGCCGAGCAGCGCCTGGAAGCGCGGCACGTCCTCGGGCGTGGAAATGATCAGGATCTGGCGCAGCCCCGCCAGCATCAGCGTGCTGAGCGGGTAATAGATCATCGGCTTGTCGTACACCGGCAGCAGCTGCTTCGAGACGCTGGTCGTGAGCGGGTACAGGCGCGTGCCGGCGCCGCCCGCCAGGATGATGCCCTTGCGCGCCGGGGCGGTGCTCATGAACGTTCCCCCTGGCCGGCATGGCTGGCCTGCAGCGCATCGAGCCAGTCCGCGTGCGCCAGGTACCACTCGACGGTCTTGCGGATGCCGCTGGCGAAGCTCTCGGCCGGCGTCCAGCCCAGTTCGCGTGCAATCTTGCCGGCGTCGATGGCATAGCGGCGGTCGTGCCCCAGGCGGTCCGTGACGTGCTCGATGCGGGCGGCATGGCTGCCTTGCGCCGCGGGCGCCAGTTCATCGAGGATGCCGCACACGATCCGCACCACATCCAGGTTTGCCATCTCGTCGCTGCCGCCAATGTTGTAGGTCGCGCCGGGACGTCCGGCCTCGAGCACGCGCCGCAGCGCCGCGCAGTGGTCGGTCACGAAGAGCCAGTCGCGCACCTGCTGGCCGTCGCCGTACACGGGCAGGGGCTGGCCGGCGCGTGCCTGCGCGATCATGTGCGGAATCAGCTTCTCGGGAAATTGATACGGTCCGTAATTGTTGGAGCAGTTGGTCGTCAGGGTCGGCAAGCCATAGGTGCGGTGCCAGGCGCGCACCAGGTGGTCCGATGCGGCTTTCGAGGCGGCATACGGATTGTTCGGCGCGTAGGGCGTGGTTTCGCTGAACGCCGCCTCGTCCGGCTGCAGGGTGCCGTAGACCTCGTCGGTCGAGACATGCAGGAAGCGGAAGCGCCCGCGCGCCGCGTCGTCTTGCGCCTGCCACCATGCGCGCACGGTTTCGAGCAGGGCAAAGGTGGCGTCGACGTTCGTCGCAATGAAATTGCCGGCTCCCGCGATTGCGCGGTCGACATGGGTTTCGGCGGCGAAGTTGAGGATGGCGCGCGGCTGGTGGCGCGCCAGCAGGCTGGCCACCAGCTCGCTGTCACCGATGTCGCCGTGGACGAACAGGTGGCGCGGGTCGTTGGCGAGCGAGGCCAGGTTGGCCAGGTTGCCGGCATAGGTCAGCTTGTCGAGGTTCACGACCGGCTCGTCGCTGTGTGCCAGCCATCCGAGAACGAAATTCGAGCCGATGAAACCTGCTCCCCCTGTGACTAGAATCATGCGAATGGTGTCCTGGTAGCACCGGATGCCGGGCTTGCGCCACGTCCGGCGATTGAATGGCACGCAGCCAGGAGGCAACGCGAAGGCGGCGCGCTGCCTGGCCCCGTGTATGAGCTCGAATATGAGCCCGAATACGAGCCCGGGTATTGTACTTTACAGCGCGGTGCGTGCCGGCAGGATGGCGCGGACGCGCGACAGCAGTTCTTCTTGCCGGTAAGGCTTGCCGAGCACGTCGAGCGGCTGGGCGCGCGGGGCGGGCGCGGGCAGCTCGTCCATGTAGCCGGTGGTGATCAGGATCGGCGTCTCCGGCCGGCGCGCGCGCACCTGCTCGGCCAGCTGCAAGCCATTCATGCCGCCCGGCATGATGACGTCGGTGAACAGCAGGTCGATGTCGGCTTCTTCTTCCAGCAGCTCCAGCGCGCGCTCGCCGCTGGGGGCCGACACCACCGCATAACCGGCCGCCCCGAGCATGCTTTCCGCCAGTTCGCGCACGTCCTCGTTGTCGTCGACCACGAGGATGCGCGGCCTGTTTTCGTCTTCCTGCAACGCCCTGTCCGGATCGTTGCCATCGGCCTCCTGGTCCGCTCCCGGCCCGGAGTCGCTCGCCGCCGTCTCGCCGTCGGCAAGCGGGAAGATCATGCGCACCGTAGTGCCCTGGCCGGGCGTGCTGTCGATTTCCAGCCGGCCGCGCGACTGCTGGACGAAGCCGTGCACCATTGCCAGCCCGAGCCCGGTGCCCGGCCCCTTGGTGGTGAAGAAGGGTTCGGTCGCGCGCCGCATGACGTCCGGCGTCATGCCTTCGCCCCCGTCGGCCACGCAGATTACTACCTGGTTGCCGGGCGCCAGCGCCGTGGCAACCTTGACCTGGCCGCCGTTCGGCATGGCGTCGCGCGCATTGATCAGGACGTTCAGCAGCGCCATTTCCAGGTGGGTCGGATCGAGGGTGCAGGCGGGCAGGCCGGGCCTCAGGTCCAGGTGCAGCTCGACCTGGTCGCCGAGGGTGCGCACCAGCAGTTCCGAAAATTCCACCAGCAGGGCATTCAGGTTGACCCGGCGCGGCTCGAGGCGCTGCTTGCGCGCGAAGGTGAGCAGTTGCTGGGTCAGCTTGCCGGCCTTCATGGCCGAGCGCTGGGCGCGGCGGATCGATTCGCCGGCCGTGCTGTTCCCGGCGCCGAGCGCAAGCAGCGCCAGTTCCAGGTTGCCGTTGATAACCTGCAGCAGGTTGTTGAAGTCGTGCGCCATACCCGCCGTCAGCTGGCCGATCGCTTCCATCTTCTGCGCCTGCAGCGAGGACTGTTCGGTGGCGCGGCGCTCGGTCACGTCCATCTGCGAGGCGAAGAAGTAGAGCAGCTGGCCTTCGTGGTCGAAGATCGGCCCCAGGAACAGCGCATTCCAGAACGGCGTGCCGTCGGCCTTGTAGTTCAGGATGTCGAAGGCCACGGCGCGCTCGTCGGCGATGGCCTTGCGGATCGCGTCGACGGTGGCCGGGTCGGTCTGCGGTCCCTGCAGGAAGCGGCAGTTGCGGCCGACGGCCTCGGCTTCCTCGTACAGGGTGAGATCGAGGAAGGCGCGGTTGACGAACACGATCGGGTTGTCGGGCTGGCGCGGGTCGGTCACCACCATCGGCATGCGCGTCATCTCGACGGCGGCGAAGAAGATGTTGCCGCGGTCCTCGAGGCCTTCACGGTCGATGTAGCTGGCCTGCCAGTGCTTCATGCCCGGGTTGCCGAGCGGATTGAACGCCGAACCCTCGAGCTCGCCGTCGGCCGGTACGCCGACGCTCTGGCCGCCACCCTGCGTGTCGAGGTCTTTGCTGTCGTCGTCTTCGCGGTCGGAGCCGGTTGCCATGGTGAGCCTGTGTGTGTGCTTCGTTGCTGCCGGTAATTTGCCGGATAGTCGGGGCGCAAGCGCGGTCACACAGATGGTAGGGCAGGGCGCTGAAGCCGACTGTGCGCGGCTTCACGCAAGCGTGCACGCGGCAAGGGGGCTTGGCGCGGGCATTGCAAGAAGTACCACTCAGCCGTCCGCTGTCACCCAGGGCTGCGATATAATCGTGCGCATTCCGAAGGTTGGCAATGAGCAACATAATCCATGTGCGTAGTCAGCCGTCGCTGGCTGCACCAGAACCTTCGCCTCATCCCGTGGAGTACCAAATTTCTCCTCCTATTGTTGTCGATCTAGATGGCACGTTGATTCATACCGACATGCTGCACGAGTCCGCGTTATGGCTGCTGCGCGACAATCCTCTGCATGTGTTACGCATTCCATGCTGGCTCATGAGCGGAAAGTCGGTACTCAAGCGTAAGCTTGCAGGCGATGCGCAGTTTCATCCCGCGTCCCTGCCCTATAACCAGCCCTTGTTGGCCTGGCTGCGGGGACAGCGGGTGCAAGGCCGCAAGCTGATCCTGTGCACGGCGTCCGACCAGGCCATTGCGCATGCCATTTCCAGCCACCTCGGCATGTTCGACGAAGTCATGGCCAGCGATGGCAAGGTCAACCTGGCTGGCCGCTCCAAGGCCGAGGCGCTCGCGCGACGGTTTGGCGAAGGAGGCTTCGATTACGTCGGCAACTCCGGGGCCGACCTGGCCGTCTGGGCGCTTGCGCGCCGCGCCATCGTCGTCAACGCGTCCGACCGCATCGTCGATCAGGCGCGCCGGCAGTTCGAGGTCGAGCATGTATTCCCGCGTGCCGGCCGTAGCCTGCATGCCCTGGCGCGGGTGCTGCGCGTTCACCAGTGGATGAAGAACCTGCTGCTTTTCGTTCCGCTGCTCGCAAGCCACCAGTTCGCTTCCACCAGTTCCTGGTTCCCACTTGCGCTGGCGTTCATTTCCTTCAGCCTGTGCGCCTCGACGATATATATCCTGAACGACCTGCTCGACCTCGAAAACGATCGCCAGCATCCGCGCAAGCGCTCCCGGCCATTTGCTTCGGGCCTGGTGCCTGCCTGGATGGGTGTTGCGCTGGCACCGTTGCTCCTGCTTATCAGCCTGCTGCTCGGTGTCCGGGTCGGCGGCGGTTTCCTGCCCTGGCTGCTGTTCTATGTGGCGGTCACCTGTGCCTATTCCTGGTGGCTCAAGCGCCTGATCCTGGTGGACTGCCTGACCCTGGCCATGCTGTACACCTTGCGTATCGTCGCCGGTGCAGCGGCGGCCGGCATCGCGCTGTCGTTCTGGCTACTGGCGTTCTCGGTCTTCCTGTTCCTGTCGCTTGCCTTCGTCAAGCGGTATGCCGAGCTGCAATCGCAAATCCTGGGCGGCAAGAGCGTCGTTCATGGCCGTGGTTACCTCAGCACCGATGCCCCGCTGGTACAGATGCTTGGCATTACCTCGGGTTACGCGGCGGTTGTCGTGCTGTCGCTGTACCTGAACAGCGCCGCCGTGCTCGCCCTGTACCGGGCACCCGAAATCATCTGGGGGGCGGTGCCCGTGATCCTGTTCTGGATCAGTTGGACCTGGATGCAGGCGCACCGCGGCAGCATGCACGACGACCCGCTGGTGTTCGCGATGCGCGACCGCGCGAGCCTGTTCGCCGGCCTGCTGTTCGGGGCGATCCTCGCACTCGGAGCGCTAGCGCCGTGGTAGCCGTGTCATCCTGGGGACGCCTGGGCAGCCCGGACCACGACTTGCGTATCCTGTCGGACCCGGCACGGATACACGCGCAACTGGCGGCCCCGGTGCCGGGCCTGGCCCACGGGTTGGGACGCAGCTATGGTGATGTCTGCCTCAACCCCGGCGGGGTGCTGTGGCAAAGCACTGGACTCGACAAGTTCATCCGTTTCGACGCCACCAGCGGCTTCCTGTCGTGCGAAGCCGGCGTCACGCTGCGCGACATCCAGCGCATGGCGTTCCCGCGCGGGTGGATGTTGCCAGTCACCCCGGGAACGCAGTTCGTCACAGTCGGCGGCGCCATTGCCAATGACGTGCATGGCAAGAACCATCACGTGGCCGGTACCTTTGGCGACCACGTGCGGCGGCTGACACTGGCGCGCACCGACGGCACGCAGATCGAATGCGGTCCTGACCTGCTGCCGGCATGGTTTGCGGCGACGGTCGGCGGGGCCGGGCTGACAGGCGTCATCGTGCGCGCCGAGCTTCAGCTGCGGCCGGCGCCAGGCGCCTGGCTGGCGACGGAGACGATTCCCTACGATAACCTGGATGAATTCTTCGTGCTTTCCGATGCTTCCGACGCCGGGTGGGAATACACGGTATCGTGGATCGATTGCCTGTCGCGGCGCGGACGCGGAATTTTCCTGCGTGCGAATACCCTGGCGGCAGCACGGGAGAGGAGCGACCCCGCGCCGCGCCAGCGCAGCATGCCCTTCACGCCGCCGGTATCGCTGGTCAACCGGGCTTCGCTGCAGTTCCTGAATACCGCTTATTACACGCTCAACCGTCTGCGTGCCGGACCGGGCACCTCGCATTACCGGAGCTTCTTTTATCCGCTCGATAACCTGCATCACTGGAATCGCCTGTATGGCCCGCGCGGCTTCTACCAGTACCAGAGCGTGGTGCCGCGCAGCGCCGGCGCGGACGCGACCGCGGCGATGCTGAAGGAAATTGCGCGTGCAGGCGACGGGTCGTTCCTGGCCGTCCTCAAGACCTTCGGCGACAGGACGGCGCCGGGCATGCTCAGCTTCGCTCAGCCAGGCGTGACGCTTGCGCTCGACTTCCCGAACGGCGGACCCCGGACCCTCGCCCTGTTCGAGCGTCTGGATGCGGTCGTGCGCGAAGCGCGCGGGCGCATCTACCTGGCAAAGGACGCGCGCATGCCACGCGCCTTGTTCGAGGCCGGTTATCCACGCCTATCCGACTTCGTGCGCTACCGCGATCCCGGCATCAGCTCGGCCATGTCGCGCCGCCTGCTGGGGGCGTGACGCCCCCGGGTCCGTCCCGGAGGCATCGTTCAGGGCGGCGGCGGGATGCGCAGGCGGCCGCGCGGATACAGCAGGACGCTGCGGTCACCGCAGTCGACCGTCCGTAACGGTTCGCCGTTGAAGGCAATAAGTTGCTCCCGCGGCAGGCGAAACGGGGGCGCTTCTTGGTTGGCAATGATGGCGAAGTCATATCCGGCCGCGAAGAAGCGCTGCGAGGTAATCCACTCCATCGGCGCTAGTTCCGCCGTGTACTGGGCCACGGTCAGCTGGTGCCGGCTCAGGCCCTGAACGCGCTTCGCATCCCAATACTGGGCGATGCCATGGCGGCCCTCGGACGCTTCGAGTGCCTGGTCGATACAGGCTAGCTGATCGGGATAGAAATAGCTCGGCGTAGTGTGCTGGCCGCGCAATTGCCACGCATCCAACATCAGCAGGCTGGAAAACACGAGCGCCAGGCCGGCAGCGGCCAACCCAAGGCGCTGGCCCAGCCACCAGGCCAGGGCCAGCCAGCCCGATACCAGCAACGCCGACACGGAGGTGATCAGGTAACGCGGCACCGGCTGTACCGTCGTCGATAGCAGCATGACCGCCATCGTCGCCGCGCATGACAGCGTAGCGAACGCCAGCAGCAGCTGCAACTGGCGCGGCAGGGTAAGCCGGATGTCCCGGCGCAGGCAGGCCGCGATGCAGGCCAGTCCTGCCAGCAGGGCCAGCAACAGCGCTGCGGCCAGCAGTGGCCGTTGTCCGAACAGGGTAGCGAAGATATTGCCCGATTCGGCAAGATTGGCGGACAGCTTGCCTAGGCCCAGGCGCGCAGGGTAGCGTGTCGGGTGCGCCACCACGAAGCGGTACGAGACCATTGCCAGGAGGGCCGGGGCCAGCAACAGCAGGGCGGCGCCGCGTGGCGCGGAGACCGGCCCCGCACCCCGGCGGCACAGCAGCGCCGCCGCCAGCAACGGCATGACCGCCTGCACCAGGAACAAGGCATCGGACAGCGTTGCAAGGTAAACCAGCGATGCCACCGCCGCTTGCGCGGGCCGGCGCCGGCGGCTGTCGTCCAGGCCGAGCCAGAGCGCCGTCAGCAGCAGGGCGGCGATGAAGGCGCCGTAATGGTGCGCACTGGAAAACAGCCGCACGAAAGGATCGTCGGCGTGCAGACCCAGCCAGATGAGCAGTGGGACCAGTGCCGCCGTCGCCGCCAGGCTGGCGTCGGGCAGTGCCTTGCGCGCGACAAGGAACAGGGCGCCCGTCATCGTCACCGTTTGCAGCAGGGCGAACAGCGTGGTCTGGCCCGTCACGCCGCCGCCGCCCAGCCAGGCGGGCAGGTAAAGCAGGAAGTCGGGAAAGAAATAAGGCGCCGGCGTCAGGAACCAGTCGCCCAGGCCGCCGCCGCGCCGCAGCACGTCCTCGAACAGGACCGGCAAATACAAGGCGTCGGAGTGCACCAGGTGCGCTTGCACCGGATGTCCGGCATACAGTATGAACGCCAGCGCGCAGAGCGCAGCCATGGCGCCGGCAACGGCCAGTAGCGTGGTCCGGCTCATGTGTCAGATGTTCATACGGTTGAAGACAAACGCGGGCAGGTGCCGGATGACGAGCATGATGAGGCGCCATTTTCCGGGTGCATAGATCACTTCCTGGCCACGCGCGAGGGCGTCGACGATCTGTTGCGCCACGGTCTCGACCGGCGCCAGGCTGGTGCTGCCTTTCAGGTGTGCTGTCATCGGCGTGTCGGTCGGGCCGGGCTTGATGAGGGCGACCGTGATGCCGCTGCCGGCAAACCGGTGGCGCAGTCCCTGGGTGTAGCGCTCGACCATGCCTTTTGCCGCGCCATACACGTAATTCGATTTGCGGCCACGGTCGCCCGCGACCGAACCGATTACCGCCAGGGTGCCGTGCCGCTGCGAGGCCATGCGCCGGGCGATGCCTTCGGCAAACAGGACCGGTGAGACCGCGTTTATCGCCAGCGCTTCGCGGCAGGCGTCGAGGTCGCGTTCGCAGTTTTCCTGGTCGGGCAGCATGCCATGTGCGACAAGCGCCAGGTCCACGCCCTTGTCCCAGGCCGCGTCGAGCGCTGCTTCGATTGCGGACGGTTCCTGGAAGCCGGCGGCGATGACGCGCGCTTGTGCGCCGCGCACCCGCAAGTCGGCAGCGAGTCTTTCCCCGCGCCCGGCATCGCGCACGACGAGTATGAGTTCCACCTGGCTGCGCCCGGCCCACAGGCGGGCGCAATGCTCTGCGATGCCGGACGTGGCGCCGACGATCAGGATGCGTTGTTTGTCATTCAATGGGAAAATCCATTTTTCGGAAGGATACGGAAGACATACCGTTTGTCGAGGTGGTATTTGGCGACGTAGCCGATTGCCAGGCCGATGAGCGCACCCAGGTAACGCATGTTGCGCGAGGCGAACAGGTAGTCGAAACCGAGTTCGAAGCCCCAGAAGATCGCAGTCGTGGCCAGGCCCATCAGCGAGTACAGTGCAAAGGTATGGGTGTCGTGGCCGAGGTCGCGGGCGCGGAAACGGAAAATATAGCGCTTGTCGAGTATGTATTTGACCAGCAGTCCGGCAGCGGTCCCGGCCACCATGGCCGGTACGATCGCATATGGCCCTGCGTACAGCCGCGCGACGATATCCTGCGAGCCGATGTTGACGGCCGTCGCCACCAGCGCCAGTAGCACGTACGTGACGACGAGTTTCATGCCGTGTCGTCCCGGTCCCTGGCGCGGTGCGCGATACCGGTGTCGCCGGGCTCTGCCCGGCGTGCGCGTGCTGTTATTTGCTTCATATGATTCTGCACTATTTGATTCGGCATCATGTGATTCGTTTTCCTGCCAGCAATCCGCAGGCGCTGCGGAATTCCTAATTTTACATTATGTTGCCGACACGACACCGAACTCGGATAAGCATGAGGTAGAATATCGGGTTGTAATCCAGATATGCCTTTTCCGGATTGCTGCGAAGGGCTTGCCGGAAGTTCCGATAAAAGAGTATTACACGTTCATCGGACCCGGCAGGTGCGGGCTTATCAAAGGAATTTCTACAATGCTTGGCATGTTGTATGGCGCTTGGCGCTATCGGTTTTTCATCACGTCGTCGATCAGGACGGAATTGCGTACCAAATTCGTACGCAGCAAGCTAGGCGGGTTATGGATGATTTTGAATCCCCTGGCCCAGGTCCTGATTTTCGCGTTCGTCCTGTCCGCGGTCCTGTCCGCCAAACTCCCTGGTATCGATAATCGCTATGCATATGCGATTTACCTCATGGCGGGGACGCTCGGCTGGTCCTTGTTCTCGGAAATCATGGGACGCTGCGTGACCATGTTTGTCGACAACGCCAACATTCTCAAGAAGCTGGCATTTCCGCGCGTGGCGCTGCCTTGCATCGTAGTCGGCAGCGCCATCGTGAACAACGTGCTGTTGTTCCTGGCAGTGCTTCTGATCTTCGGCTTCCTCGGACATGTCTCGGGCATTGCGCTGGTGGCGCTTCCCGTAGTGATGGTGGTGACGATTTCCCTCGCGCTCGGTGTCGGGCTGATGCTGGGGGTGCTCAACGTCTTCATCCGCGATATCGGCCAGGTGGTGCCAGTGGTAATGCAGTTCCTGTACTGGTTCACACCGGTCGTGTACATGGTCAACATCATTCCCGAAGAGTTCCGTCACTGGTTGTCGTTCAATCCGCTCGTGACGATCGTGACGGCCTATCACGATGTGCTGTTGTATGACCGCATGCCCGATTTTGGGGCATTGCTGAACGTTATGACGCTGGCGGTGGTGCTTCTCATCATCTCGCTGGTAATTTTTCGAAAGGCTAATGCAGAAATGGTGGACCAGTTATGAGCGGCGAACTGCAAGTGCATGGCCTGGGCAAGGCCTATCGCCGCTGGGGGGGGGAACTGCGCCGTATTGCGTCGTGGTTTGTTTCCGGTATCACGCCGCGCGAGGAAAACTGGGTGCTGAAGGATGTCAGTTTCTCCATCGCCCCAGGTGAAGCCATCGGCATCATCGGCCAGAACGGCGCCGGTAAGTCGACCCTGCTCAAGCTCATCACCGGCACGACCCAGCCGACCGCTGGACAGGTCATCGTGCACGGCCGCGTTGCCGCCATTCTCGAGCTGGGAATGGGGTTCAACGGCGACCTCACCGCACGTGAAAACGCCTACCATTCGGCCGGCTTGATGGGCTATAGCTGGGAAGAAATCGACCGGGCCATGCCCGAAATCGAAGCATTCGCCGAGATCGGCAGCTATTTCGAGCAGCCGATGCGGACCTACTCGAGCGGCATGCAGATGCGCGTCGCCTTCAGCGTGGCTACCGCCTTCCGTCCCGACCTGCTGATCGTCGACGAGGCGCTGTCCGTCGGCGACAGCTATTTCCAGCACAAGAGTTTCGACCGCATCCGCCAGTTTCGCGAGCAAGGCGTATCGATCATGTTCGTCAGCCACAGCCTGAGCGACGTGCGTACCCTATGCGACCGCGTGATCCTGATGGAAAAAGGCCGGGTCCTGAAAGACGGACTGCCCGACGAGGTCGTCGATTATTACAACGCGATGATCGCCGAAAAGGAAAACGCCAAGCTGACGGTCGAGCAGCGCCGCGAAAAGAACGGCTGGCTGCTGACGCGCAGCGGTTCGGGCGAAGCCCAGGTCGCGGACCTGCGCCTGCTCGACGAAGCGGGCGGCGCCGAACTGGCAGTCGTCAACGTCGGCCAGCGGGTCGAGCTGCGGCTCGAGGTGAAGGTGAACCAGGACTTGCCGCGCCTCGTGCTGGGCTACATGATCCGCGACAAGCAGGGCCATATCATCTGGGGCACCAACACCTGGCATACAGGACAGGTTATCGAGGCGCCGCGCGCCGGCGAAACCATCCAGTTCCGCCTGCCATTTACCTGCACCCTCGGCCCCGGCTCGTATTCGGTCTCGCCCGCGCTGGTCAGTACCGATACGCACCTGGCGGACAATTACGAGTGGGTCGACAACCTGCTGGTATTCGACGTCATCAACGCGGACAGCCCGTTCTTTATTGGCAGCAGCAGTCTCGATGCGCGTTTTGCCATCGAGCGCGAGCATAGTGAGGTGAACTGATGGGATTTACTTCCTACGCCCAGAATTTCGAGGACGTCATGTTGTGGCGTGCCCTCGGCCATATTACCGATGGCGTGTACGTCGACGTCGGTGCGCAGCACCCGCGCATCGACTCGATCAGCCGTGCCTTCTATGAGCGCGGCTGGCGCGGCGTGCATATCGAACCGGTGCCGGCATTTGCCAACATGCTGCGCGACGACCGTCCGGACGAAACGGTCCTGCAGGTCGCCCTGGGCGAGCGCGAGGGAACACTGGCCCTGAATGTCTTTGCCGATACCGGCCTGAGTACGGCGATCACGAGCTATGCCGAACGGCATCAGGCCGAACGCAATTACCAGGTCCAGCAGATCGAGGTGCCGATGCTCACGCTGCGCTCCGCGCTCGGTTCGGTGGCAGGCAAGCAGGTGCACTGGATGAAAATCGACGTCGAAGGTTTCGAGGAACAGGTCCTGCGCGGCTGGGACAGCCAGCAGCTGCGGCCGTGGATCCTCGTGGTCGAGGCGACGGTGCCCAACTCTACCGAAACGGACTACGTCAAGTGGGACCACCTGGTGACCGACGCAGGCTACCGCTTCGTCTACTTCGATGGCTTGAACCGCTTTTATATTGCCAACGAACATCCCGAGCTGGAAGCGGCGTTCGGCGCGCCGCCGAATGTCTTCGATACCGTCGAAGTCAGCGGCCTGGCCAGCTGGGGCCTGTGTAATTTCGCGCTTGCCGAACACCAGGGACGGATCAAGGATCTGACCGAACGCCTGGGCGCCAGCGAAGCCGAGGCCGCGGCGGCGCGAGCACATGCGGCGGCACTCGAGGCTCAGCTCGCTGCGCTCGACGTCCAGATCGCCGCTGCCGGTACCCGGATGCACGACCTGGAAACCACGCTCCTTGCTGCGACCTCCCATGCGCACGGGCTGGAAGGCCAGCTCGACGGCGCCAACAGCCAGGCGCGTCATCACGAGGCCGGGCGCGCCGCCGCTGAAGCCATGCTGGCCGCTGCCGAGGCCCGGCTGGCCGAGGCGGGCGAACGCGCCCGCGAGGACGAAGAGCGGATCGCCGTATTGTCGGAGCAGATCGTCGGCGCGGCTGCTGCTGCGGGCGCCCAGAAGCGCCTGAAGGAAGTCGAGGGCATGTTGCGCGAGCGCGAGCAGCAATTCAGGAGGCTGAACCAGGATCTGGACGCGTCGCGGGCGGAAGTCGAACGGCTCAAGCACGACTCGTATTACTGGTGGCATACGGCCGAGGAGCTGCGCAAGCAGGCAGGACAACTGCAGAATGAGTTGCTGCAAGTGTATAACAGCAAGTCATGGCGCCTGAGCGCGCCTTTACGCATCGCCAATGTCCAGGGCAAGCGCGCGTGTTCCTTTGCCGGCAGGGCTGCGCGCTGGATCCTGCGCCAGCCCGCACGCGTGCGCGGCATGGCGCATGACACGACCGGAGCGGCCGCGTCGACGGCCCAGTCCGAAGTGGTCGTGGTGTCGCAGGCGGCCATGCCTGCCACGTCACGGCGTCTTTCGCCGCGCGCCGCGCGCCTGTACGCCGAACTCAAGCAAATAGTGGAAAAAGGAAGGGATTGATGCGGATTCTTATCGATTTGCAGGGCGCCCAGACGGAAAGCCGGTATCGCGGCATCGGGCGCTATTCGTTGTCGATCGCCCAGGCAGTGGCGCGCAATGCCGGGCAACACGAAGTCTGGATAGTCTTGAGCGCAGCCTTCCCGGAAACGCTCGACGATTTGCGTTCCGCATTTGCCGGGCTGGTGCCGCCGCAACGCATCCAAATCTTCGACGTGCCGACGCCGGTGGCCGAGCACGAGACCCCGAATCGCTGGCGCGCACGTGCCGCCGAACATATCCGTGAGCATTTCCTTGCCGAGCTGCAGCCGGACGTCGTGCTCGTCACCAGCCTGTTCGAAGGCTACGTCGACGACGCCGTCACGCATGTCGCAGCGTCGGGTGACGGTCCTCTCACTGCGGTCATCCTGTATGACCTGATTCCCTATCTGCGTCCGGACGTCTACCTGCCCACGACACTGCTGCGCCAGTATTACGACCGCAAGATCGACTCCCTGTGTCGCGCCGATCTGCTGCTGTCGATCTCGGCATATTCGCGCAGCGAAGCGATCGACACGCTGCGCCTGGATCCGGATCACGTCGTGAATATTTCGACTGCCGTCGATGCGCGCTTCCAGCGCATGCACTTCCCCGACGAATTGACCAATGCGCTACGCGAGCGCCTTGGCATCCGTCGCGATATCCTGATGTATGCGCCGGGCGGCTTCGACAGCCGCAAGAACTTCGATGGACTGATCCAGGCGTATGGGCAGCTGCCCGAACGTCATCGCGCCACCTATCAGCTGGTCATTGTCAGCAAAATCAACCGTGGCGATCAAGCCAATCTGATGAAATTGGCGGCGCAGGCCGGCTTGCGCGACGACGAACTGGTACTCACCGGGTATGTCTCTGATGAAGAACTGGTCATGTTGTACAACATGGCCGCGTTGTTCGTGTTCCCCTCGAAGCACGAAGGCTTCGGTTTGCCGGTCCTGGAAGCCATGGCTTGCGGCGCGCCGGTGATCGGTTCGAATACGACCAGCGTACCCGAGGTCATCGGCCGTGCCGAGGCGCTGTTCGACCCGGCTTCGCCGGCCGCGATCGCGGCCAAGCTCGAAGAGCTGATGGACGACGATGGCGCGCGTGCACGCCTGCGCGAACATGGCCTGGCCCAGGCCCGTACTTTCTCATGGGACCTGAGCGGCATCGCGGCGCTGGCCGCGATGGAGCGTCTCGTGGCCGGGAAAGCACCCGCGTCGTCGCTGCCGTGGGAGCAGCAGCAGGCGCTGTCCGCGCAACGCTACCGCACCATGCTCGAGCGCGTCGCCGTCGAATACCGTGGCGAGCCGCATGAGGACGATGAAGAACTCAAGTTGCTTGCCGAGATCATGGCGCGCAACCTGCAACTGACCGAGCATGTCGGCCGCAGCCGCACGCTGCCGGAAAAGCTCAGCTGGCGCATCGAGGGACCATTCGACAGCAGTTATAGCCTGGCCTTGCTCAACCGCGAAACGGCACTGGCGCTCGCTGCCCTCGGCCATGACGTGGCCCTGCACTCGACGGAGGGCCCTGGTGACTTCGCCGCGAATCCGGTCTTCCTCGAGGCTAATCCCGAGGTGGCCCGACTGCACGCGCGCATCGCTGCGTTGAGCCAGGAGGCGGCCGACGTCAGCAGCCGCAACCTGTATCCGCCGCGCGTCGAAGACATGCGCGGCCGCTTCAACATGCTGCACCACTACGCCTGGGAAGAATCGGCGTTCCCTTATGAATGGGTCAGCGCTTTCAACGAGCACCTGCAGGCCATGACCTGCCTGTCGACCCACGTACAAAAAGTGATGGTGGACCAGGGCGTGCGCGTGCCGATGACCACGTCCGGCTGCGGTGTCGATCACTGGGAACGTGTCGAAGCGGACCGCTCGCGCCGCCACGCGGGGCGCAGCTTCCGCTTCCTGCACGTGTCGTCGTGTTTCCCGCGCAAGGGCGCCGATGTGTTGCTGCGTTCCTATGGCGATGCTTTCACCAGTGCCGACGACGTCACGCTCATCATCAAAACGTTCGCCAACCCGCATAACGAGATCCATGCCTGGTTGGCCGATGCGCGGCGCGACAATCCCGCCTATCCCGATGTCGTGATCCTGGAAGAAGACATGAGCGATGGCGAGCTCAAGGGTCTGCTCGAGCAGTGCCATGCGCTCGTCGCGCCAAGCCGCGCGGAGGGCTTCGGCATGCCGCTGGCGGAAGCGATGCTGTCGGGCCTGCCTGTCATCACCACCGGCTGGAGCGGACAGCTCGACTTCTGCACGCCGGAAACGGCTTGGCTGATCGATTTCACGTTCGCGCCGGCGCAAACCCACTTCGGCCTGTTCGGCTCGGTCTGGGCCGAGCCCGACCGCGCGCACCTGGCGCGCCTGATGCGCGAGGTGCACGCCTTGCCGGAGGCCGAGCGGCGCAGCAAGGCCGATCACGGCCGCGCCCTGTTGATGGAGCGCTTCAAGTGGCGCGACGTGGCCGAGCGCCTGGTGGCGGCATCGCGCAGCTTTTCGGCGGCCGTCGCCACGCCGCAGCAGAAGGTCGGCTGGGTCACTACCTGGAATACCAAGTGCGGCATCGCCACGTATTCGGCGCACCTGGTGCACAGCCTGCCGGCCGACGTCACGGTATTTGCCGGCCATGCCGACCAGCGCACCACGGCCGACGGCGCCGAGGTGGTGCGCTGCTGGGAACCGGGCGAGAACGATACGCTCGACGAACTCTCGGCCGCCATCGAGGCCGCCGGCGTGACGACGGTCGTGCTGCAATTCAACTACGGCTTCTTCAAGCTCGAGCACCTGACGCAATTCGTGCTGGCGCAGCGCGAAGCGGGCAGGGTGGTCATCGCCATGCTGCACGCCACGATCGATCCAGCCCATGTCCCGCACAAACGCCTCGAGATCATTGTGCCGGCACTGCGTGCGTGCCAGCGCGTGCTGGTGCACGCGCCGGGCGACCTGAATCGCCTGAAGGGCTATGGATTGCTCGATAACGTCGCATTGTTCCCCCACGGCGTACTCGACTGGCCGGAGCCGGCGGAACGCGCGCCAGGCGACACCTTCCGCATCGCATCCTACGGCTTCTTCCTGCCGCACAAGGGCTTGCCGCAGCTGGTCGAAGCGCTCGCATTGCTGCATCGCGAGGGACGCAATGTGCACCTGCACATGGTCAACGCCGAGTATCCGGTCAGCGAGTCGGCGGCGCTCGTCGCCCAGGTCAAGGCATCGGCCCATGAGCTGGGCGTTGCCGAGCAGGTCGAGTTCTGCACGGATTTCCTGGATGACCACGACAGCCTGGCCAGACTCGATCACGCCGACCTGGTCGTCTTCCCCTACCAGAACACGGGGGAATCGGCCAGCGGCGCCGTGCGCTACGGCCTGGCGAGCGGCCGGCCGGTCGCCGTGACCCCGCTGGCGATCTTCGATGACGTCAGCCGCGTCACCCACCCCTTGCCGGGACAGACGCCGCGCGAGCTTGCCGATGGCATCGCCCAGCTGATGGACGAGATTGCGGCGCGTTCGCCGCGCGTCGAACAGGTGCGGGCCGAAGCCGAACGCTGGCGCGCTTCACACCGCTATTCGCGCCTGGGTGAGCGCTTGCTCAATACATTGACAGCGCTTCAAAGCATTGATGTCGACGACTGCTAATCGCGCAGATGGTTTGCCGACGACGGTGACTAGGCGCAGCAAATACGAACTGGATTTTGGAAATAATGCATGAGTAATTTAGAACACGCTGTGCAGCCGCGATATGGAAGTGTGCAATCTAATATGGTTTATTGGATTCTCGTTATTGCGGGATTGCTTACCTTTTTTGTCAATGCACTGGTGGATAATGCCGTTGTTTTTCATGACGAATATGTTTACAAGGCGGCTTCCGATGCTACGCTGTCAGCTGCTGAACTGTATACGAAAGGGGCAATCGAATACATTCCCAATCGCCTGTTCATTCTGATCTACAAGCTGGCCTCTTATGGTGGGCAAAATTTCTACGTTGCAGCCCAGTTTCTTAATGTCGTGTTCTGGACTGGGGGCTTGATATTGGTTGCCAAACTTGCCCAGATTCTGGGATTGCAAGGAAAGCGACTGATCATCTTCTCCGTACTGGCTGCATTACTTCCGTTCAGCATTTACACGAAGTATTTCATGCCAGAAGCAATGTTCTTCTGCATTTTTGCTCTTAGTGCTTATTTGCTTTTTAAAGGCATTACTTCGGGTATTGCTGAGCGCGTTTTCGTTGCAGGTCTTGCTGCCGGGATGGCCTACTATGTCAAGCCTCACGCGCTGATTTTCGCTGGAGTTACCGTGCTGTTCCTGATCCTGGCCCGTGCCGAGATTGTCGGGCGGTGGCGAATGGCGGGTATGTACGCAGGCGGCTGCGTGTTAATGATACTCATTGGAACGGCGTTGATCGACAAGCCAGAGTCGCATGCCCGCCTCGGTGTGTACGACCAGATGGTGAAAGGCATGATGGCCACCTCGGCTACCATGTTGCACGACCCGAAAGCGACTCTCCATGCGCTGGGGAAAGTAGGGATCGGGCATGTAATCTCCCTCGTGTCGATTTGGGGGATGGCGCTGGCTTCTGCCGTGATCGCCACATATGGCATCCTGCGCGGTCGCGAAGTCGAAACAGCGATGCGCCCGGTTCGCTTATTTAATATGTGGCTCATGTTCGTCCTGTGCGCATTAGTCATCGTTGTGATCACGTTCACGGTGCTTGTCGGCGAAGTCGGGCGTATTCATTCCCGCTATTATTGTTTCGTTTATCCATTCTTGCTTCTGTCGCTGATGCTTTATCAACCAACTCAGCACAGAAGGACGACAAAGGTCGTGGTAACCGTTTTCGCTGCCGGGGCCGGACTTGCCGTTCTCGCATTGCCGCTTTACTCGGCGATTCTGAATATCAGTCTCGTTTCCGATTCTCCCGAGCTTGGTTTTGCCTTCTTTCCTCGTACCTTTGTAATTGGAGCGGTGTTATTGCTGGTAGCGTCACAAGGATGGATGGTATGGCGCAAGCCTGTAGCAGCATGCCTCGTATTGATGATGCTATTTTCGGCAAGTCAATATTATGTCAGGGAGGCGCAAGGACATATGTTCCGCGGTCCCTATACAGATGGTAAAGATGCTATTGCCGTTGAGCAAGTGCTTGGATCTGAAGCGTTACGTGCCGCACTCGTTATTGCAGATAGCCGCGACGCACTCAGCAAATTCCTGTTCAATCTGACAGTGGTACCTACGGTAACAATCCGGCCTTTCGATCAGACAGATCAGCTCCTGCGCGATTATCCTGTTGCTCCCAATTATTTATTTTTGAGCGATAAGCTTGAGCAAGTACCAGGCCTGGTCTGCGGAAAGCTGGGAAAACATGTATTGCGTTGTTACAAGCAATAAGAGCGACAAGCAGTTATATCGGCATTCGACGGCTTCTAATAATTTTTTCTAGGCTTGCACAAAGTGTTCAGTAATAATCGTAGCTCAATATCTCATCAACAGGGCAACTCGCTTGTACAGCCTTTGGTCGCTGTCGTCATACCAAGCTTTCGCGTTACGCGACATATCCTCGGAGTCATCGCCGATATCGGGCCAGAGGTAAGCCGTATTTATGTCGTTGATGACAAATGCCCGGACCGGTCGGGCGAACTGGTACGCACGGCCTGCAGCGATTCACGTGTGAGAGTAATCGAACACGCTGAGAATCAAGGTGTGGGCGGAGCCGTCATGACGGGATACCAGGCTGCCATTGAGGATGGCATGGACATCATTGTGAAGGTTGATGGTGACGGGCAGATGAACCCATCGCTGATTCCGCAATTCGTGGCGCCTATCATGCGAGGTGAAGCTGATTACGCCAAGGGAAACCGATTTTTTGATCTGGAAAAAATAGGTGCAATGCCTCCAATGCGCCTCTTCGGCAACGCGGTTCTGTCGCTGATGACGAAACTGTCGTCCGGTTACTGGGACTTGTTTGATCCAACCAACGGATTCACGGCTATTCATGCCGAGGCTGCTCGCCATTTACCGTTCAATAAAATCAGCCGTCGTTACTTTTTTGAGACAGACATGCTGTTCCGGCTTAATACCTTGCAGGCTGTCGTTGCTGACGTTCCCATGGACGCAAGCTATGGCGATGAGGTAAGTAACTTAAAGATTTCCAAGATTGTCAGTGAATTCCTGGTAAAACACATCCGTAACTTTGGTAAACGCATTTTCTATAACTATTATCTTCGTAATATGTCGTTGGCATCCATCGAGTTACCGTTGGGTTTGATATTGTTGACATCAGGAACTGCATACGGTCTGATAAATTGGATTGAATCAGCACGTGCTGGTATTGAAACACCCGCTGGAACGGTTATGTTGGCTGGAGCGCCGATGCTTATGGGAATGCAGCTGGTGCTGGCGTTTTTAGCTTACGATATCGCTTCAGTGCCCAAGCGTCCTTTGCATAGAAAAACCAGCTTGAAACAAATGCCATGCCCAGATTGAGACTGCTAACCCCGCAATTCCTGATTTTTGTTGCAGGCGGAGGCCTGAGTGCGTTGGTTGATATTGGTCTGCTACAATTTTTGATAAAAAATCAAATAAATCCAATGGCTGCTACGTCCACCGGCTTCGTAGCAGGTTTTTTTGTAAATTACGCTTTTCATTCCAAGGTCACCTTCAGAAATGGAATGACATCGGGAACGCTGATTCGGTTCATTTGCGTTGTCGCACTGAATTACATGCTGACGCTGGCATTGGTTGCTCTTTCGCTTTCAATCTTTCAGAATGCATTGATCGGAAAACTGGTCTCATTGCCACTCGTTGCCGTCAATGGTTTTTTTCTGAGTAAATACTGGATATTTAAGTAATGCACTTCGCTCCGATTGAGTTTGATGACAAGGCATTGGCCCGCTATAGCGCCCTCTTCGCTGCTTGTTTCCCCGACGCGAAGAAATTTACAAGGAGTTACCTCGATTGGTTGTATGTGCGCAATCCCGATGGGCGCGCATTTGGTTACGATGCATGGGAGGGGGAAGTCTTGGCGGCACATTATGTGTGCATTCCCGCTCAGGCACGCGTTAACGGCGACCTCGTACGTGTACTCCTCTCGCTTAATACTGCGACGCACCCCCAATTCCAGGGCCGGGGATTGTTTACGAAATTGGCCACGATGACCTATGATGCCGCTGCAACCGCTGGTTACGCGGGAGTGTATGGTGTCGCAAACGCTAACAGTACACCCGGTTTTGTGCGGAAGCTCGGTTTCCAGTTAGTACGACCATTGGAGGCATTAGTCGGTTTCGGCCGTATCAGAAAAGGCTGCGAAATGACTGCCTCCGCACCGGCGTTCGAGCGGTTGTGGAATGAAGCTGCACTAGAATGGCGCTGTGCCAGTCCAACCAATCCCATCCTGCGTCGTCGTCGTGGCGATATATGGCAGTTTCATGCTCCGGCTTTTGGCTCCTGGGTGAACGCGTATGCCGAGCTACGGCTTCCGCCCAATGTTGAGCTTGCGTCAACGGGAGCGCCTGTCTCACCGGTGCATCTCTATCTGGGACTGATGCCAGACGCGGAACTTCGCTCGCGCAGTTATGTCGATATTCCAAAAAGGCTCCGACCTTCGCCTCTCAACCTGATTTATCGTCCGTTGTCGCTATCGGGCGTGCAGCTTGATGCTGGACGTATTTCCTTTTCTTTCCTCGATTTCGATGCTTACTAACTCAACCCGAACCGAGTTAGTCGATCTGTTCCTGTTTGCTCACCAAGACGACGAATTTGGTGTGTTTCACATGATCGATGAAAGTCGGCGACAGGGGAGAAGAGTTGTTTGCGCTTATCTGACACGCGGAGTGAATGGACTTGCATCGCAACGCAACCGGGAGTCCCTGCATGTCTTGGGCAAGCAGGGCGTAGATACGCAGGATGTCGCATTTGCAGGCGATCTTCTTGGAATCGACGATGCCAAGCTTCATCTCTCGCTCGATGCTGCCGGTGCATGGATTCATGAGTGGATCAGTTCCTACACGACAATCAACCGTATTTATGTCACCGCCTGGGAAGGTGGGCACCACGACCATGACATGCTCCATGCGTTGACCGCATGTATTACACATCAACTAGGCCTGTTGGAAAAAGTGCGTCAATTTGCACTTTACAACCATGAAAGATGTCCTGGACCACTGTTCAAGGTCCTTTCGCCGCTAAAGCACAACGGTCCCGTAGACTTTTATCGTATTAAATTCCGGAAGCGTCTGGCCTACCTTGGTTTGTGTCTCGAATATCCTTCACAACGCAAAACCTGGATCGGGTTATTTCCATTCGTACTACTTCATTACCTGCTCGACGGTAGGCAAGCGTTGCAGCATATCAGCATGGAGCGCCTGGATCAGCGGCCGCATTCAGGAATGTTGTATTACGAACAACGCGGTTTTTTTGATTGGAACCGTATGAACGATACACTGCTGCAGTGGCGGGGATCCTTGAAGAATTGACTTGCCTATAGGTTCGAGACGTAATGCAACTGCATGCGAGAGCTTCCAAGTTGCGCCAAAGTAATTCGTATCAACTTGTCGCAATAACCTCTGGAGTGCACTTTCAGGAGAACTCATAAGAATATCCACATGAAGAAATTCATGCAGTCGGAGCGACCCCAGATTGGCGCCGTGTTGGCTGCCAATGATTGTCGTTTAGATGAAAACTGGCAGTGATCATTAAACCGACTCATTGTTTAGTGGAGATGATAACTCCGCGCGCCGCCCACGACGGCGGCAGTGCCGCCAGTGCCGCTGCCGCTGCGTCGAGCGCCAGCACGAGGTCTCCGGGCCCGGCCTCGGCTACTGCATCCTCGATCATCAGGTCTTCGCGGTCAATCAGCGCAAGCGTGAACTGACGCGCGTAGATATACCTCGTTCCGTCGTAGCGCACCGGTTCGACCCGGACGTCCTTCGGCGCACCGAGGACCAGCGCCCGCACCTGCTCGCGCTGGGCGGCAAGGCCGGCGTCGCGGGCAGAGCCTGCCAGGGCAGTGACATCCACGAGCCACTGGCGCATGCCGTATCGTGGCCGGTTCGCGGCAATCGCGGCCGCGGCTTGCAGCAGGTCGGATTGGGCGGGCTCGCCGTCAATGCCGGCGATCGATGCGATCAGGCGCACCTCCGCTGCGGCATCGCCGTCGCTGAAAGACGCTTCGATCGCATCGCGATACAGCGCACCCACCAGATCCGGGGCGTGGTGCGCGCGCATGTAGGCGCTTGCGCGCTCGCCCAGTTGCGCACGCAGCCCGGCATTGCCGTGCAAGGATGCGATCGCGTCGCGCAGGGCAGCCTGCGTGAAGGCGTCGTCGAGACGCATGCAGGCGTCCGCCGGCACCTCCGCCGCCGATCCATGGGCATTGATGATGGTCGGCAGGCCGGCGGCCAGGCAGTCGAGCACGCCGGCCGAGGTCTCGCCACGCGAGCCGCTGCGCAGCTGGATGGCAAGGTCGGCAGCGGCCAGGTATTGCTGATATTCCTGGTCGCCGGCATAGCCCGTGATGCCGATGCGCGGATGCACCGCGATGCGGTCGCGCAGCGCCAGCCCGAAGCGGTCGTTGCCTGCCTCGCCGACAAAGACGAGGCGGGTGCGCGGATCGTGCGCCAGCGCGCTGTCGAGCCAGGCTTCGATGATCCGGTCGTTGCACTTGGTGGAGGAGACGATCCCGAACGAACACACGACGAACTCGTCGTCGCCGATGCCGAGCGCACGCCGCGCCGCGGCCCGGTCATGCGCGCCGGGCGCCGCACGCAGCAGGGGCACGACGCGCAGGCGCGCCGCCAGGGCCGGACCATACCAGTGCTCTGCCAATGCCGCTGCGTGGGCCGAATGCACGACGATGCCGGTGGCGCGTTCGAGCACACTGCGGTTGCATGGATAAGCCAGTACCGAGGGATAGCGGCCTTCGCGCTTGTCGTGGGCGAGCGCCGGATAGCCGTGCGACTGGTACAGCATGCGCGCATAGTGATTCGGCAGCGCGTGGTCCGGTTCGGTGTGGTTAAGAACGCCGCTGAGGAAGAAGTCGTGCAGCACGACGACGCCCGGGTGGCGTTCGAGCAGTCCGAACATGTGCGTATGGAAGGTCGAATTGCCGAATTGGTAGACGATGCGGTCGAATGCGTGCGCATGCTCCTCGAACCAGGCGACGCTGCGCTGCGGGAAACCGCCAGCGGTGTACGGCACCGCTGCCCGGTCCGGCGCCAGAACCAGCTCGATGTCGTAGTGGCGGGCCAGTTCCGCCAGCAGGTCGGCGCTGTACGCGGCGATGCCCGAGCGCTCCGGGGGCAAGGGCGAGACATAGGCCAGGCGCGGGCGCGCGGCCGGAACGGGAGCCGCCACGGCGACGGTGGTGCGCGCTACGTCGCTGCGGCGGCGCTGCATTTCCTCGAAGGCCGCGAGCGCGCGCCTGGCGCTCGCATCCCACGAAAAGCGCGTCGCCTGCCGCAGGCCATGCGCACGCAGGTCGGCCTGGCGCGCCGGATCGCCGAGTACGCCGGCCATTGCGCTGCTGATCGATGCGACGTTCGCAGGATCGAACAGGGCGTCGGCACGGCCTATCACCTCGGGAATGCTGCTGCTGTCCGAACCGATCACAGCCGCGCCGCAGGCCATGGCCTCGAGCGCCGGCAGGCCGAAGCCTTCATGCAGCGAAGGGAAGACGAAGAGCGCCGTGCTGTTGTAGAGCGACACCAAGTCGTCGTCGGAAACGAAGCCGGTCAGGATCAGGTCATCGGCGGCCAGCCCGCATTTCGCGGCCAGGCGCTGCAGGCGCTGCCTGTCCGCTTCATGGATGCTGCATACCACTGCCAGCTGGTACTGCCGGCGCGTTGCGCCGGGCAGCATGGCGTAGGCTTCGATCAGGCCCTCGATGTTCTTGCGCCAGTCGATACCGCCGGTGTACATGATGAATTCGCGCCGGATGCCATGCCGTTCGAGCAGTGCGCTGCGTTCTTGCGGTGCAAGCACGCGCGGGCGGAAGATGTCGTCGACGGCCGACGAAATGTCGACCACGGAGCCGGGATCGAGGCCCAGCACGGCGATCGCCTCGCTGCGCGCATGGCCGGAAATGGCCAGCAGCAGCTGGGCTCTTTTCAGGCTATCGAGCTTGCGATGATACCAGCGCGCGATGTTGGGATCGGCCAGGTAGCGCTCCTGGTTCATCAGTGGAATCAGGTCGTACAGGGTAACGGCCGTATCGACGTTCCCGCCCGCTTGCGGCACCGATACGACCGAGTTGTCGCTCAGGCCTTCGAACAGGCTGGCCACATGCACGATGTCGGGACGCAGGCTGGCCAGGTAGCGCTCGCGGATACGTTCGGCCGTGGCGATGCGCCAGCCGTTGGCCGGATCGGCTTCGGCGGCCGGCGCCAGCGTCGTATAGGCGGTGATGTGCGATGGCGGCACCAGGCCTGCGAAAGCGCGGCGCAGGGTGGTGACGCTGTCCGGAAAAGCATCGTTCAGCGCAATGCGTATCTCATGTGCACCGCCGTTGCGTGCCATGGCCAGCGCCAGCGCCATCGAATAACGGCCAATGCCGCGTTGCATGCTGGAAGCCTGGCAGGCTTGCAGGTCGAGGAGAATGCGCATCGGGGATCGATCAGGGTAAACGGTTGCGGTCGATTGCGCGGTGCAGGTCGTGCAGCACCTGGCGTGCCGCGTCGGTCAGGTCGGCCTCGTCGGCAAGCGGCGTTGGCAGCACTTGCCAGTCGGCGCGGCGCGAGCGTGCCACGGCGGCGCGCACACGCCCGGCAAGACCAGGGAAACGGAAAAGCTGGCGTCGCAGGAAGCCATCGAGCCGCGGTCGCGCTATCACGAAGGCGACGGCGCGCAAGGCTGCGCTCTTGACGATCCTGCTTGCGGCGCGCTTCAGGCTACGCGGCGTCGGCGCGGAGGAATCCTGCCCCATTGCGGGTCCGGTCAAGCCTGCTGTGCCTGGCCCGCGCAATGCGGACACGACACGCCATACACGTACTGCGGCGACAGCTGCTCGCGCGGCGTGACCACGGCGCGGCAGGCGAAGCACTGGGTGGTGACGGTCGGTTCCAGCTTCGGATTCAGGGCGGTACGGTAGTCGAACACGAAGCAGTCGCCGCTGTAGTGGGCGCCGCCGACGTCCTCGAAGTACTTGAGGATGCCGCCTTCCAGCTGATAGACGTTGTCGTAGCCGATGTTCTGCATGTGTATCGCCGCCTTTTCGCAGCGGATGCCGCCGGTGCAGAAGGTGACCACGGTCTTGCCGGCGAAGTCGTCCTTGTGCGCGGCGATCACGTCGGGGAATTCGGTGAACTTGGCGATTCGGTAGTCGACCGTGTTGTCGAAGGTGCCGACGTCGACCTCGAAATCGTTGCGGGTGTCGACCATCACCACCGGCTTGCCGTTGTCATCAACCCCCTGGTCGAGCCAGCGCTTGAGCGTGGCCGCATCCACCGAAGGCGCGCGGCCGAGTTCAGGCTTGATGAGCGGCATGCGCATGGTGATGATCTCGTTCTTGATCTTTACCAGCATGCGCTTGTGCGACTGCTCTTCGGAGTAGCTGTACTTGACTTCGATGTCGGCGAAGCGCGCATCCGACCGCAGCCAGGCCAGGTAGGCGTCGATGTCGGCCGGCAGGCCGGACAGGAACATGTTGATGCCTTCCGGCGTCAGCAGGATGGTGCCCTTCAAATTCCGTTCCTGGCACAGGGCCTGGAATTGCGGGCGCATGGCTTCGGTATCGTCGAAGCTGATGAATTTATAGGCGGCGATGTTGACGTAGCGCCCGCTCGCGGCGGACGTGCCGGCCGGCGCGGTCTGGTCGGTGGTGGTGTGCATGGCGTGGAAGAAGCAAAATTCTGGACAGCCGTTATTATAAGCTGCCCGGCTGCAGAGCCCTGCGGCAGGGCCGGGCGGCGGCCGTTTTCATGCTGCTTCGCGCGCCAGCTGTTGCGCCAGCGCCGCGTCGGTGCAGAAAACGCGGTCGGACACGGCCGCCAGGGTGCGCAGCGCCGCGGCCTGGTCCGCACCGGCCGGCGCCGACTGCACCAGCAGGTTGACGGTGACGTCGCGTGCGCGCCAGCCGGCCAGGATGGCGGCGCGTTCTTGTGCCTGCGCCTGGGGCTGTGCGATGGCATCGGCAAGCACCACGATGGCGTCGCCCGGCGCCACATCCACCCATTCGTCGCCGCGCGGCGCGGCTATGCCCAGCAGGCGCGCGCCGGCCTGGCGTGCATATCGGTATCGCGCCTGCCCTGCGCCGTCGAGGTACACCGGTTCGACACGCACGCCGCCGCCGTCCGCGGCCAGCAGCGCCGCCACCAGCGCAGAGGACGTCGTGCCGGCGTCGACCAGCAGTTGGCGCCGCGGCGTCCGCGCCTGCCCGGGCAGCGCCGCCTGCGCCAGCGCGCCGGCCAGGGTTGCCAGGCTGGCGCCGCCATGCGCGGCCTGCGCCGCACGCAGCGCCGCCGCCTGCGCCAGCTCGTCCGCGTAGGCATGGTCGAGGGTGGCGCGGTACTGGGCTGCGCAGCGCGCCGGGCGGAAGCTGGCGTCGAGCAGGGCCACCGCGCGTTCGCCCATGGCGCGGCGGCGCGTTGCGTCCGTGCGCAGGGTTTCCAGCGCGGCGCCGAGTTCGGCCACCGCAAAACTGTCCGGCAGCTGCCACAGTGCGTCGGGCGGGAATTCGGCCATCGAGCCGTTGGCGTTGACGATCGTCGCCAGGCCGTAGTTCAGGCAATCGAGCACCGCGCCCGAGCTTTCGCCGTGGGCGTTGGCGCGCAGCTGCACGCCGGCGTCGGCCGCCTGCAGGTAGGTCCGGTACAGCGCGTCGTCGCACCAGCCGGCGATGCGGATGCCGGCCTCAGTCCCGGCGCCGCGCACGATCTCGTCGACGCGCACACCGTAGGGGCTGTCGTGGTTGGCGCCGACCAGCACCAGGACGCAGCGCGGGTCGCGCGCCAGGCTGGACCCCAGCCAGGCTTGCAGCAGTTCGTGCACCAGCTTGTTCGGCGCCACGAAGCCGAAGCTGCAGACCAGGAACACGTCGTCGTCGATGCCGAGGGCGGCGCGGGCGGCGGCGCGGTCGTGCACGGCCGGCGGCTTGCGCGGGTGCGGGATGACGTCGATGTGCGAGACCGCCTGCGGCCCGTACCAGTCTTGCGCCAGCCGGCGCGCGTGCCGGGAATGGACGATCGTGCGCGTGGCCGTGTCCAGCGCGCCCAGGCTGGCGGGCCAAGCCTTGTGTACCTGGACGCCGGCCGCTTCGTCGGCGGCGCAGCGGCGCAGGCCGGCATAGCCGTGCGCGTGGAACAGCGCGTCCTGCCAGGCGTTCGGCATGGCGCCGCTCATCTGGGCATGGGCCAGCGCGCCGCCCAGGAAGAAGTCGTGCAGCACCACCACGCCCGGGTGGCGCGCCAGCAGGGCGAACATGTGGCTGTGGAAGGGGCTGTTGCCGAACTGGTAGAGCACCTGGTCGTACTGCGCGCCATGTTCGGCGAACCAGCCGGCCTGGCGCACCGGCAGCCCGGCCAGCGCCGCCGGCAAACTCACCTCCGGCTGGTCGACCACCAATTCGATGTCGAAGGCATCCATCAGCTCGGGCAGGAGTTCGACGGCATAGCTGGCAATCCCCGTACGCTGCGGCGGCATCGGGCAGACGAAAGCCAGCTTGCGCCGTGCGCCGGGGGCCGCCGGCGCGCGCGGCGCCGCCTGCATGCGCTGCAACTGGTGGTAGAGGCGCTGGCCGTGCGGCGACAGCGACGCCGGTGCCGCATCGCCAGGCGCCGCGCCGGCCGCGCTGGCCCCGCCGCCCTGCAGCAGCATGCGGTAGGCGCGCGTGTACAGGCCGGGGAAGCGTTTCAGGATGCGCAGTGCCAGTTGGCGCACGCGCGGGCGGCGCAGCACAGCGCGTGCGGCCAGCATCAGCGGCGCGGCGAGGCGCCCGCGCGCAGGCGCCCCCCTGGCTGCGGGAGCGGCGGTGCCGGCAGGCGGCCAGGCGTGTGCCGGCAGCACGCTGATCGCGGGGGCGGCGCCGGATGTGGCCGCGGCGGCCGCTTCGACCGGCGCAAGCAGCAGCGCGGCCAGGGCGGCGCCTTCGCGCTGGGGCAGGGTCATCGGAAAACGGCCGGCAAGGGACCGGTGGCTGGGCAAAGTGGGTAGGAGTGCATGAGGCGAGCGTGGAAAGCCTGGGAAAGGTGAACAGTATTATAAGCGCGGGGGCTTTCTGGACGAATCGCCAGATTATTGATTGTCGGAAAACTTTACATTGTGCAATTAGTTTTAGAATGGAAATAAACTAAGTTGCTGTTTCATTTAGGAATTTTCTTTTAGGCATGATTCATGCTTGTAGAGCAGCGGTTCTTTATTTGACTTACGCTCACTATCCATGAAAAAACTTATTCTCACCGCTGCTTCGCTCGTTCTCGCCTCCAGCGCCCACGCCGGCATCGTCGTTGCCCACGACAACTTCGACAGCTCCAACGCCGGCTTCAACGCAGGCTGGTCCACCGACATCACCAGCAGCAAGAACAAGCCGTCCGTCACCACCGTCAACGGCAACAAGTCGCTGACCTTCGGCGCCAATGCGGATCGCGCGGCCTACTGGAACCTGGCCGAGACCCAGACCGGCGGCATCATCGTCGACTTCAGCTTCTCGTACACCGGCACCCTGGGCAATAACGACTTCATGGGCCTGTGGCTGGGCGATGCGAATGGCC
>Ga0308160_10001526_pt1 | contig 32036 bp, 25 predicted proteins | sample PhyFR1_FD_201036 | JGI IMG/M metagenome (GOLD analysis project Ga0308160, IMG submission 201036) | Phyllosphere microbial communities from UC Gill Tract Community Farm, Albany, California, United States - DLSLF.R1 | ecosystem: Host-associated > Plants > Phyllosphere > Unclassified | place: USA... | reverse complement strand
CGTGACAGGCCGGTATTCTAACCAACTGAACTACCGCTGCATCTACACAATGTCGCTATTGTGGTACAAACAACTTGTTATCTGAATTAAGTGGCGCAGCGGACGGGACTCGAACCCGCGACCCCCGGCGTGACAGGCCGGTATTCTAACCAACTGAACTACCGCTGCACTTAAGTCATTTAACGTAAAGGCTTGGTGGGCGCTGACGGGATCGAACCGCCGACATTCTGCTTGTAAGGCAGACGCTCTACCAACTGAGCTAAGCGCCCTTTACGACTTCATCGTTTGTGTGGTGCATTATAGAGAATCTATGCAGCCTGTCAAACGCTTTTCTGCCTGTTTTGTTTTTTTTACGTTTGAGTGATTAAAAAATAGGTTAATCGCTATAAAAACAAACAATTTCTGTCATTTATTTAGAATTTTCTGCAAAAATTTATAATTTCAGAGGCTGCTTTTGACTCAAAATTGCTCATATTTTTTGAACAACTGGGAAATAAAACTATTTTTTAGCCAAGCTCGATAGATGAATTTTCACTTTTCATCTATTAAGATGTTGTTTTAGAGAACTGTGCCTGTTTCATGACCCGTTGAATTTAAACTGTGCTCGGATATAAAAACTAAAGCTTGTTCTGGAATAAGTTCGAACAGTTCAATCACATCATCATTGCGCATGCGAATACAGCCATGTGACATCGGAATACCCATAGGTTCGCTATCGGGAGTGCCATGTATATAGATATAACGTTTAAATGTGTCGCAGCCCTCGCCCTGATTAAAGTTGTCTTCCAAACCGCTTAACCAGAGAATACGTGACAGAATCCAGTCCCGTTCAGGGAATTGTGCCGCTAATGCTTGATTATAGACTTCGCCAGTTTCCTGTCTCGCCTTGAAAACTGCATTTTTTGCTGCGCTGTGACCAAATTTGAGCGCGACTTTATGCCAGCCTCTCGGGGTCTTGCCTGAATTTTCTTGCTCACCAATGCCATTCTTGCCCGAAGAAATCACATAAAACTTATTATGCTTTGGCAAAGTTAAGCTTTGTTCAGCCAAATCAATCCAGACGTCTGCTTGTTCTAAGGTATATGACATGAGGGCTATTACTCTGCTTCTTTGATCGGTTCAGCCGAAGGTTCAGGACGTAACCACAGCCAGATTGCAACCGAAAGCATGGTCAAGTCGGTAAATACTTTGACCAACAACGGCGCATTGGTAAACAGCATAATGATAGCGCTGATCAGCATCATGATACTGGCAAACCATTTCGCTTTACGCGGTACAGTGCCATTTTCACGCCATGATCTTAAGGTCGCGCCATATTTAGGATGATTGAGTAACCAGGCATCCATTTGCGGCCAACCTTTTGAGGCGGCCCAGGCGGCTAAAATAAGAAATACTGTTGTTGGCATACCCGGTAAAAGTGCTCCGATAAAGCCCAGGATGACGAAAATCACCACTAAACTCCGCCAAAACAACATCTTCATAGCACTGCCCTATACGACTAATTGCGGTAGTATAAAGTGTTTTTGCGTATTATCCGTTGTAATTCTGCACTTTTTAATTTATCGCTGGGTGTTTCTATGTTTGCTTTAAATCAAGGGTCTGAGCTTGATGAACCTTGGCTTCAATTTAAAAATTTACTGGTTCGGCAACTGGCCTTTTGTGTCGCCAGCCCGAATATTTTAGCTGCTATTCCAGCAGAACTGGTACTGAGGCATTCTTTTCAATTACATGGCAACGAAACCTGGGCAAGGCATTTTCAGAATTATCACTCAAGACTGCTTTATTTAGATCAACATCCGCAAGAACTGGAAACCTTTTTACAACAGCTGAAAAGTACCCGTCTAGGGTTACGCTTTGAAATGTTTATCTGGTTTTGGCTGCTCGATCAAAACTATCATTCTTATGAATTACTCGGTCACAGCATTCAAAAAATCGCAGGACCTAAAACCCTGGGCGAACTCGATTTTCTATTACTCAATACTGAGACCCATAAAATCGAACATTGGGAAGTGGCTTTAAAATATTATTTGGCAGAGCGGGATTTTTCTTTGGCCTGTTGGTATGGCCTAAACCGTAGCGACACCTTGCTTCGAAAATTAAATCACTTTAGCCAAAAACAGTTCCAGTTTGAAGATGCGCTGGAATATAAAATTGAAAGTCGTTTTACCGTATTAAAAGGTCAACTCTATCTTCCTGTTGCACATCCCCAACAAGTCATTCCGGCTTGGGTCAATCTCAAACGGCGTTTAGGCTGTTGGGGTAGTCAGATCCCAGATAAAACAGCTGCATATTATCGTCTGGATCGGCAAGAATGGATCTGCCCGGCATCCCATCTAAGTAGTGAAACGGCGCATTGGTGGACCAATGGTTTATATCTGCAAAAAGGTCAAAACAATTTCTATATGTACAGACATGCACCGTTGCTTTCTGGGCATTCTACTCACTAACTTTATGAGAAAAGTCTATCTTTATAACAATTGATTACTTTTCTACCATCAAAAACTCATATTTTTTATATCATCTATTATTTAACCTAAACTCACATCAAAATAATGAATTACCTGGAGATGATGATGAAAAAAATTCTAGCGACTTCCCTTATTATGGCATTTGTATTAACTGGTTGTAATACCTTTAAAGGCATGGGTAAAGATGTATCCAAAGCCGGAGATGCCGTAACCAATACTGCTGAAAAAACTTCTGACGAAATCCGCAAAAACTAATTCGTTTTTAGTGCATATGAAACCCTATCCTAGATAGGGTTTTTTTATGGCAATTTTATCGCAGTCGTTCACATTCAAGGGCATATTCGCCTATTATAGTGCTGACAAATTTATCGACTGATGAAAATCGCATGACCTCTTCCGCTACCCTTGATTTAAGCCTGCAACTGTTACGTCAGCCTTCTGTAACACCAATCGATCATAACTGCCAGAACATTATGGCGGATCGTTTAGAAAAAATTGGCTTCAACATTGAACCGATGCGTTTCGAAGATGTCGATAATTTATGGGCACGTAAAGGCACTGAAGCACCGGTTTTATGTTTTGCAGGTCATACCGATGTGGTTCCAACAGGCAGTTTAAACGACTGGAACTCCGATCCGTTTGTACCGGAAATTCGTGATGGCAAGCTCTACGGTCGTGGCAGTGCAGACATGAAAACAGCACTTGCAGCCATGGTGGTCGCATCTGAACGCTTCGTCGCAAAACACCCAGATCATAAAGGCTCAATTGCATTCCTGATTACCTCTGATGAAGAAGGCCCGTCGATTAACGGCACCGTAAAGGTCGTAGAAGCTTTAGAAGCACGTAATGAAAAGATGACCTGGTGTCTGGTCGGTGAGCCATCAAGTACTAACAAATTGGGTGACATTGTTAAAAATGGTCGTCGTGGTTCATTAAATGCCAACTTAATCGTTAAAGGCAAACAGGGACATGTGGCCTACCCTCACCTTGCGATTAACCCCATTCATACGGCCTCTAAGGCATTGGCTGAGCTGTGCGATACCGTTTGGGACAATGGCAATGAATACTTCCCTGCAACCTCTTTCCAAATTTCAAATATCAATGCCGGTACTGGCGCAACCAATGTGGTTCCGGGCACCATGAACTTGCTGTTTAACTTCCGCTATTCAACTGAAGTCACAGCAGAACAACTCAAGGCACGTACCCTGGAAATTCTGGATCGTCATGGCGTGGACTATGATATTTCATGGACGCTTTCAGGCTTACCGTTCCTGACTCCCGTCGGTGAACTGGTCAATGCTGCAAAAAATGCGATTCGCAATGTAACCGGTATCGAAACTGAATTATCGACCAGTGGCGGTACTTCAGATGGTCGTTTTATTGCCCCGACTGGTGCACAGGTACTTGAGCTAGGTGTTTTAAATGCCAGCATTCATCAAATTGATGAACATGTAAATGTGGCAGATTTGGAGCCACTTGCTGAAATTTATGAACAGATTTTAGAAGGCTTATTGGCCAACTAAGATTCCAATCAATAAAAAAAGGAACTTTTTAAAGTTCCTTTTTTTGTGACTCATGCACAAGCGATCGCTTAAATTACAATCCTAAAGAAGATTGAATTTGCGCCAGATTAGGGATATGAAAAACTTGATCCGCCATGCGTACATACTGGAACACAGCCGGATCATCTAAAGCCTGTTCTTCATCGACCACTTCAGAAATACGTAAACGAATGGTTTTTGGCATCTGATTGCACATCAGGGCAAAACGCTGGCTTATGTCATCACCTTCAATCACCAAAGCCACCCCTTCTTTCTGTTCCGGATTATTCACCGCATACACAGGTAGCTTGAGTTCATGCCATTCCACAAATGGAACTTGGGTTGCACTGTCCAGTGCGGACAAGACAATATTTTGCGGCAACAACATCGCCTCTTTGCCATGACAATCGATAATATACGCATCGATAAACCCGGTCGACACGGTAATAAGGTGATGCAGCTCCTGTTGTGTCATTTGATTCACAGCAGAGTTTGAAACGCTATTTTGGCTCATTTATTTACCCCTGGCTGGTCTCTAACAGGTTTTCAACATTGCTTAACAATTCTGCTTCCTGGAACGGTTTACCCATGTAGTGGCTGACCCCCAGGCTGAATGCACGCTCACGGTGTTTCTCACCGGTTCTTGAAGTAATCATGATAATTGGTAAATCTCGATGCACTTCATGGTGACGAACCAGATTGGTCACTTCAAACCCGTCCATACGCGGCATTTCAATATCCAGCAGCATCAAGTCCGGTTTGACATTTTCCAGCTGTTCCATCGCATCGACGCCATCTTTTGCCGTCACGATGTCATAACCCTGACGTTCAAGTAAACGTGATGTCACCTTACGTACAGTAACCGAGTCATCCACAATCATAATTAAACGACGTGCATTGTTATGGCGGGACAGATCACGCTGATCTGACAGATGTTTAATGCGCTGTGTGGCTTGAATTTGTCGGGCAATGTTTTGTCCATCCAGAATCAGACAGACTTGACCATCACCTAAAATGGTCGCTCCGGCAACCACACCCACACTTGAGAATTGCTGACCAATCGGTTTCACCACAATTTGCGCACGCGAACCAATCAGCTGGTCAACCAGTAACGCAATGCTTTGACCACTATTACCTTTAATGAGCAACACCGGTAAAGAATGCGCAATATTACTTAAACGCGGTAAAGGCTGGTTGGAAACAAACTCGGATAAGTAACGCAGTTTGTAGTTGGTATTATCAATTTTAAACAAGTCATCTTTACTATTGAAATACTCTTCCAAGGTAGAAGGTGCAATTCGGACTATACGTTCAATTTGAGCCAATGAAATCGCAAATTGCTGATCGCCCGCTTTCACCATCAAGGCATCACTTACCGCTACTGTGGTTGGTACACGAATGGTAAAGGTTGTTCCTTTGCCCAGCTCTGAATCTACAGAGACATGACCACCGAGGGCTTTAATTTCACTCTGAACCACGTCCAGACCTACGCCACGACCGGAAATCTGGGTAACTTCTTTCGCCGTACTAAATCCAGGATGGAAAATCAGTTGCAGGATTTCCTGTTTGTCGAGGAATTGATCCGTCTTGATTAAACCCAGGTTTAATGCCTTTTCTTTAATCTTGGATTCATCAATCCCTTTACCATCATCACTGAACGAGACCAGTACATCTGTACCTTGACTGCTGATATTTAAGACAATTCGTCCTACTTCAGGCTTCTGTACTTCGCGTCGTAATTCAGCATCTTCCAGACCATGGTCAATTGCGTTACGAAGCATATGTTCAAATGGCGTCACCAAACGCTCAAGAATGGTACGGTCCAATTCACCTTCAGTGTTTTGAACAATCAACTCTGCTGGACGGTTCAAGGTGGACGAGGTTTGACGTACGATACGCTGTAAACGCGGCAACAGGCGATCAAATGGCACCAGACGCGTACGCATCAGGCTTTCCTGAATCTCGGCCTGAATACGCGATTGTTGTAACAATAGACCTTCTGTATCACGAATCTTTTCGGACAAAGTCGTTTTAAAGTCCACCAGATCGGATGCAGATTCCGCCAACGATTTTGACAACTGGTTCAAAGATGAATATTGGTCCATCTCTAAGGGGTCAAAATCGGCATAACGCGAATTTTCAGAACCGTGTTTGGCGATAATTTGTGACTCTAGCTCACCTTCCATTCGACGTAACTGGTCAGCTAAACGCTTCATCGCCAATTCCATCTCATTCAAGGTATTACCGAGCTGGCCCAAGTCCATTTCGATACGCGAACGGTTAATTGAATTTTCACCAGACAAATCGATCATCTTCTCTACCAGGTCGGCAGAAATACGGATCATTTCATTGCTGTTGTCTTGTTGCGAACTTAAATCCCATTCACCCAGCATGGCAGGCGGTTCAGTACCATCACCCTGCACAAATTCAAATGTTTTCGGTGTAGACAATAGATCGGATTGAGTCACGCGATTTGGCAATTGAGCGGTGACATCAACAAAGCCAATCGACTCTAAACTTAATTTCAGACTGTCAAAATTACTGTAATCACGTTCGAATATGGCCTGTTTTAGCCATGCAAAGGTGGTCTGTAATAACAGGTCGTAAACATTCGAGTTAAAGTGATGGACTGCGAACTGCTCGAAAGTGGTTTCCAGCTGATAGGAAATGGCAGCCACAGGTTCATTTTCAATCATACGCGCACCACCTTTCAGACTGTGGGCAGCACGTTGTAATTGAAGCAATAAGCTACGGTCGCTTCGTTGATCAAACCATTGTTTTAATAAATGATGAGTAGATTCTAAAATCTCTTCCGCTTCTTCCAAGAAGGTTTCTTCTGCAATTAAGCGAATACTGTCCTCAGGATCTTCAACAGATTCAACTTCTTGTAAAACGACTTCTGTTTCTGTCTCAGTCTCTGGAGCAAATGTCTCGGTTGCTGGTTCGGCTAATTCATGAACGTCACTTTCCGCTGAAATATTCTCAACTGCAACATTCTCAACTGCAACGGTTTCAACCACAGCCGCACTTGCAAACTTGCCTTGCGCAATCTCTTGGATATGATGCAAAATTTCAATCGATTCAGCACCAGAGTAGTCAATATTATCTTCACGAATGATTTGAATTCGATCGGATACGTCATCCTGAACTAAACGAATAATACTAATAAGTTGTGGCGTAACCGTGATTTGTTGACGGATCACACGCTCATAAATTGACTCTAATTCATGCGAAATCAAGCCGATATGCGTCGCTTGAATCATATTTGCACCCCCTTTCAAGGTATGCAAATAACGCATTAAATTATTCAGTGCAGTGGTATTGGCTGGGTCTTTCGTCCAAGTATTCAAATCCTGGTCAATACCGCCCAACAATTCCTCAGCTTCTTCCAAGAAAATGCCGAGTAAATCTGCATCGAAATCACTGTTTGCATCCGCTGCATGCATTTGGGCACGATCAGAGCGCATTCTTTGTGAAATCTGTGCCAGATCAACTGTTGCAGATGCTGCAGGTGTTGTTGCAACTGGCAATTCTTCAATGACAGGTTGAGTACCTTTTTCAGCATCATCAAACTGTTCAAGGTCTTGCTGAACAAAGGCAGAAAGATCACTTAATATTTTCTGAACGTCATCAGTTAATATGACCCGTTGCCCTGCAGCCAAGGTATCAAACAAATGAATGAATTCCTGGTGTGCCTGTGCAAACAGCTCATAGGCATAATCAATATTGAGCAATTCCGGCTTTAATACCAGTGCTTCATAACTTGATTTCAATTCACTGGTAAATTGGTGAATGCCCGCTGCAGCACGGTTATCGGTATGATCCAATAACTGTTGCGCCTGTTCACTTAACGCCTGGATATATTCTGGATATTCAACTTTGGCACGTTTTTCAAATTCGAATTCAGTGTCTAGTAATAAATCAATATTTAATGCGATCAGCTTGGAAACCAGACCTTGAGGATTAACATCTTCATCTATTTCAGCTGAAGTAAAGCCATAGTTATTCCAGGCAGTATTAAAGGTTTCATAAATCGCATCAAGTTTCTGCATTTCACCTTGTCTAAGCGTATGCAAATAATCACGCACAAATTCGGCATACTGAATCAGCAAAGCCGTTTGCTTAGAAGTCGAAACAATTTCTTCTTGTAATAAGGTTTTAAATAAGTTTTCTGCCTTGGTACTGGCTTCAAAAATCTGCTCGATATGAGCCATTGATGAACTGCCACGCAAGGTATGTAAAGCACGAATCAGCGCATTATAATCCTGTTTATTTTCATGCTCACTCTGCAAGAACTGATCAATCGTTGCCAAATGCTCTTCAGCTTCTTCAATAAAGATGGCAACCGTTTCTTCGATATCATTATGAGTTTCATTAGCTTCTATGTCTGTTTCTGCTTCAAGATCTACGGCTGTATCTAGTTGAGTTGATCCATCATCATTCAACTCTAAACCGGTAACACCATCTTCAGTCGTTAAAGTTGTAGAAAGCGCCAGTAATTCTTCCAGAGCAGGTTCTAAACTTAATTTTTGCTGTATTTGCTGACCCAGCAAAACCAGCGGACGCAAATCAATATCAGCCAGCTGAACAGTTTTAAAAATTGGATATAATTTATATTGATAAATTTTGAATACGGTTTGAGCGAAGCGTTGAACCGTTGCATCTAATGATATTGCACCTGAAATAACACGATTCAAAGTGTCTTCAACAGCCCAAGCCACTTCACCGGCAGATTTCGCCCCCACCATGCGTCCTGAGCCTTTAAGCGTATGAAAATGACGGCGAATGGTAGTCAAGATTTCCTGGTCGTTGGGATTTTCAAACCAAGTTGTAAATAAAGTATTTAATTCAACGAAGATTTCCTCGATTTCTTCAACAAAAATTTCTAGAATTTCTGCATCTTGATCAAGATAACTATCTTCAGGAAGCGTAGTCGTTTCAACTAAATTTTTTAATATTTCTTTCATAGCTTAGGCTTCTTACGTTTATCTGCCACCAAGAAGGGCGCTCAAACTTAATTGTCACCATCACGCGAGACCTAACTTTGAGCTTAAGTTCATCTTGTCGATGCTTTATCTGTGATTTATTGATGCACCTTACCCGAAAGTAAGGCACATCACCGCAAAGCTTTCCTACTACCTTAGTCAGGTAGTTTAAAGTCAGTTACAGATTCACGTAACGATTCGGCCATATTTGCCAATTCAGATACTGAACGTGCGGTATCAAAGGTTGCCGTTGTGGTTTGTGAGGTAATTTCCTGTACAACATTCATCGTGGTTGCAATATGACCTGCAGACGCAGACTGTAGTTTTGCCGCATCCGAAATGTTGGCAATCAATTTCGCCAAGTTAGTCGATACGTTTTGAATTTCATCCAGTGCCACACCCGCATCTTTAGACAAGTTCGCACCACGTACAACCTCGGAAGTTGTTTGCTCCATCGAGATTACTGCTTCGTTGGTATCCGTCTGAATGGTTTTTACCAGGCCTTCAATCTGTTTGGTTGCAGATGCTGAACGTTCCGCAAGACGCTGTACCTCATCGGCTACCACGGCGAAACCACGACCGGCTTCACCTGCCATCGATGCCTGAATGGCTGCGTTTAATGCCAGGATGTTGGTTTGGTCGGCAATATCGTTAATTAACGCAACGATGTTACCAATCTCTTGAGATGATTCACCCAAACGTTTAATACGTTTAGAGGTTTCCTGAATCTGCTCACGAATCATGTCCATCCCTTCAATTGAACGGTGTACCACGTCAGCACCATTGGCAGCAATTTGTACTGAACGCTCTGCTACGACTGCTGACTCTTCAGCATTTGAAGATACCTGGTCAATCGACACGGCCATTTCATTAATTGCGGCAGATGCACCGGCAATTTCTTGTGCCTGATGTTCAGATGCTTCGGCAAGCTGGTTGGTAATACCCTGCGTGTTCGCAGTATATTGCGCAACTTCTTGAGAAGTTTCGGTAATACGCGATACCAAGTCACGTAACTGGTCAATCGCGAAGTTAATCGAGTCGGCAATTGCACCGGTAAAATCTTCCGATACCGTTGCATATGAACGAAGGTCACCGTCTGCCAAGTCGGCGATCTCGTCCAGTAAACGTAAAATCGCATTCTGGTTACGGTCATACTCTTCTTGCAGGCTTGTTACACGTTGCTTATCTGACAGACCACGTAAACCCAGTAGTTTGAATACACACACCAAGAAGCCTGTTAAAAGCAAAATTAACAGTAAGGCTGGAATTGCAGTTGCTAAGCCTGAACCACTAGAGAGTTTATTCAGGCTGGCTAACAATTCGTCTGATTGTGCAAAAATTGAAGATGAGGCTTGACGTACTTTTACAATTTGGGTTGAGTTTTTAAGAATGGTCGCAGATGCTGATTTCAATACATCATCATATTCCGCTTTAATACCTTCTAATGACTCGCGTAAAGCCGGATCAGAAAGACGCTCTACACCCAGTTCACTACTACCATTTAACTGTGCTTCAAGATAAGAACCAAATGTTTCGGTATCGGCACTAAAGTCGTCTGCTGACTCACGAGAGTTATCACTACCCGTCAATACCGAGCTGATCGAACGTAAAATACGTTCTGCAATGAATACCTGGTTTTTCGCAATGACCACCTGGTTACTTGGCATATCCTGACGTGCCATTTGGTCAACCATCAAGTTATATTCGGCCTGAATTCCAGGAATGGTTTCACTAATGGCAATATTGGTATCATAAAGCTGGTTAATGATTTTCTGTTGAGAAGAAATTAAATCAATACCGTCTGATACTGTTTTCCATTGCTTTTCAACTTCATCCAGTGCGGCAGTATGCGCATGAATATCTTTTACTGTTTCAAGGTTTTCTGCAAAACCTTTTTGAGATTCAATTAACTTATCAATCGAATCTTTGGTACCCGATGCCGTTGCTTCAGTTGCCTGACGGGAAATTGTCTGTGACAAAAGACGTAAATCACCCAAACTACGGGTCAATTCGTTATTACGCGGCACACTATAGAACAAGTACAATAAAACCAGAATTGCGAAAACTAAACAGCCAAACGCACCATAGATAAATGGTTTGGACTTCTCACTGTCACCAAATACACGTGATAATTGATCTGTTTGTGATTGAATCTTTGCCAATAAAGCATTACCAACCTTGCGGTTGCTGCCTTCACTTGTATTTTTCTTTTTAAGTTTAAAGCCCATCCAGCTTCTCCCCGACTTTCGCCATCATTCTTCAGCGCGCGACTATTAGTTTATAAATTTTATAGATGCGTTCATGTATTTTGGGTTTTGCAATAAACGACTAAATAAGAAAACATGCCAGTGTTGATTATGTTGATTAAAATATCCCTGACAATATTCTTGTAAATGGTTGTCTAATTCACTGTGTTTAGAAAAGAAACTTTTCTTGTTAAAGTGTTGAATCCCCAAAACTTGATCTACAACCAAACCGACATAATGGTCATTATGACTAATACACAATACTTTTTGAGTGGGTGAAAACTGACTTCGATGCCCAGAAATATATTGAGCCAAATCAGCCACTGAAAGTAACCGCCCCCGAATATTCGCCAAACCCATGACCCAAGATTGAGTATTTGGAACTGGCGTATATTTAGGTGGATAAATTACTTCAGATACTTCACCTAAGGGGGCAACAAAATATTGCCCCATCATCTCAAAAGCAATGCCTGACCATCGGTTTACTTCATTTTCAGTGGTAACGTAGTTTTTGTTGCCACGTTTAGCCAGCCGAAGTAATTCGATAAATCCATTAGCTGCCATAGAGCTTATCCTGCATTGAGGTGTTGTTTAATCACATCAATTAATTGTTTTTCGTCTACAGGTTTTGTTAAATAATCACTTGCCCCTTGACGTTTCCCCCAAACTCGGTCAGTTGCTTGATCTTTGGTACTGACAATCACAATTGGAATGTGTTTTGTCGTCGCACCACGTGCAATTTGACGTGTTGCTTGGAAACCATTTACCCCAGGCATTACCACATCCATTAACACAAGATCCGGTAACTCTGCTTGTGCCATTGTGACACCATCAGCCCCATTCGCCGCTTCAATGACATCGAAGCCATGTTTCGTTAAAATCTCTTTAAAACGAAATGTTTCTGTTGGTGAATCATCAACAATAAGGATACGTGACATGCTTGTCCCCAAAAAATAAATTTATGCTGTTACGTGATTACGGATTGCGTTTAACAATTCATCTTTACTAAAAGGTTTAGTTAAATATTCATCTGAACCGACGACACGGCCTTTGGCCTGATCGAATAAGCCATCTTTGCTTGACAGCATAATGACCGGGATATTTTGATAATTCTGAGAATTTTTAATCAGTGCACAGGTTTGATAACCATCCAGACGCGGCATCATAATATCGACGAACACGATATCCGGATTTGCTTCAGCAATTTTTGCCAATGCCTCAAAACCATCTACTGCGGTTACGACTTCACACCCTTCACGCTGGAGTAATGTCTCTGCTGTACGACGAATGGTTTTTGAATCATCAATCACCATGACTTTTAGATTTTGGAATTTATCGTCCATTTAATGACCCTTCCCATTTTTAGAATGTACAAACAATTTGAGCAGAAAGTTTGATTACAAGTTACGAACATTTTTAACATATCTTTACTTGCGTTTTCAATGAACATTTTCTGCACGAAGACTCGTTTTTTTATATTTTCAATAACAGCTTCACACTTTCCTTCGACCAATGATTTTTTTTTAACGACAGAGATGTTTTTTATTGATGATTTTAAGTCTAATATAGCATTTTTATTACTTAAAAATAAGTAATTTAGTCAACTTTAAATCGGGGGTTACAATGCAAAGTCAGTTTAAACAAAAACTCGCTTTCATTGCGCAAAAAAAAATGACCAGGAAATTCACATTTCTTTTTTTGATGTTTTTTCAATCGATCGTTATTTTTGCCGACACTCCACCTAAAGCCACATGGTATCGTTACTATGACAGCAAAGGCATTGCCAATATCAGTAGCAATGTAACCCCGAATCACATTCGCCATGGCTATGAAGCCCTGGATCAAAACATGCAAGTGATTCAGCGTAACCGTGCCTATAGCACTGAAGCCGATATAAAAAAAGCGCCGTTACGTGCCGCACTAGCCAGACAAAATGCAGCCGACTTAAAACTTAAAACGGCGTATACAAATAGTCAGGTGGCTGCAAACAAACGCGATAACGCCTTGACGCACATTAAAAAACAAATCGCCTTTCAACAAGACCAGCTTAAACAGCTGCAGAATGATCGGATCTATTTTAAACGTCAGCAAATTGAACATTTACGTAAAGCGGAAAATATTCCCACCGCTTTAAAAAACAGCCTGGATAATAACCAAAAAAATATTGAGCTAAAAAAAGAAAATATTCAATCGTTACAAATGCACTATCGAAATACACAGCTAGAATACGACAGAATCATCGCTCGTTTAAAAGCTCTTGAATAAATTGCATTTGTTATGACATGGGCTTAATTTATGCAGTAATAAATAAAAGGATTAGTGTGCATGCTATTTGGACAGCGAATAAAAATAACGAAATTAAGCCAGCACAAGCAATATTTAACCTGTAGTACCCTCTGTTTGAGTCTACTGCTCGGTGCTTGTCAAAAAGATGAAATCGAAGCGCCGGCTGAAACTACAAAAAAAATTGAATTAATCCAACAGGATCTGGTTTTAGTCAAGAATGGCGTTTCTGTCGCCAAAACAGCATTTACCGGTACGCTTCGTGCAGTGAACCAAAGCAGCATACAGGCCCAAGTGACCGCGACTGCAACGGCTGTCAATGCGCAAGTGGGACAAGCTGTTTCAAAAGGTCAGGTTTTAGTTCGCTTAAATAATCAGGATAATGCTGCACGTCTTGCGCAAGCTCAGGCCAATCTTAGCTCGACTCAGGCACAAGCCACTTTGGCTAAAAACATGATGCAGCGAAAAAGTCGCCTGCTGAGCCAAGGTTTTATTTCCAAAGTCGAATATGAACAGGCAGCGGTTGATTATCAGGCGCAACTTGAAAATGTGCGCGCACAACAGGCCAACGTCAATATTGCTCAAAAAGCAGATCGTGATGGAACCATTTTAAGTCCTATCTCAGGTGTTATCACCAAACGTGAAGTTGAATCCGGACAAACAGTTGCTGCGGGTCAAACCCTATTTGAAATCGTCGATCCTGATCACTTAGAAATACAGGCCAAATTACCGAGTGATATGCAGGCCGCATTAAAAAACGGTCAAAGAATTGAATATACCATCCAGGGTAATCCTGCCCAACTTACCGCGGTATTGACCCGGATCTCTCCAATTGCCGATCCTGCGAGCCGTCAAATTGAATTCTTTGCCAGACCGAATGAAACCATTAACTCACTCAGTATCGGTTCTTTTGTCGAAGGCAGTATTCTTTCCTCTACCCAAATTAACGGCCAATTGATTCCACTGGATGTGATCCAGAATCTGAAAGAAAAGCCTTATGTGTGGGCCATTCGCCAGAAAAAAATCGAAAAAATAAATCTGGTGATTTTAGAACAGCGTTATCGTGACAATTTAGCCGTGGTTCAAGGACTGCAACCCGGTGACCTGATCAGCCGGATTAAATTTAATGACCAAGACCTTCATCAAGAAGTCATAATCACTCAAAAATAAAAATAAGCACAGGATTGTTCTTATGTGGTTTACCCGAATTAGTGTCAAATATCCTGTTTTCACCATCATGATGATGTTGTGTTTACTGGTGTTGGGGTTGGCGTCTTGGCAACGGATGAGCGTGGAAGAGTTTCCGGATGTCGATTTTCCATTTGTGGTGGTCTATACCAGCTATCCCGGTGCATCTCCGGAAATGATTGAATCTGAAGTCACCAAGAAAATGGAAGAACGGATTAACACCATTTCAGGCTTAAAACAGGTGATTTCACAATCGAGTGAAGGGCTGTCGACCATTATTGTCGAGTTTAATCTGGATGTTTCCTCTACTGTTGCAGCACAGGATATTCGCGATAAAATTTCCACTGTTACGGCCGATTTTCGTGATGAAATTCAGGATCCAGTGGTCGAGCGTTATGATCCAACAGCCAATGCGGTAATGTCGATTGTTTTTGAATCAGACACCATGCCGTTACGCGACTTAAGTTCCTATTTAGATCAGCGCATTGTTCCGCAATTGCAAACCGTGACTGGCGTGGGCGCGGTGAATTTACTGGGTGATGCACAACGTCAAATCCGGATTGAAGTCGAACCACAAAAACTGCAAAGTTTTGGCATTGGCATAGATCAGGTCATCAACACTTTAAAAGGTGAAAATATTGAAGTTCCGGGCGGAACTTTGAAACAGCCGACATCAGAGCTGGTGGTTGAAATCAAGTCCAAGGTGGTTCACCCACAATCGTTTGGTGATTTAATTATTGCCAATAAAAATGGTGCACCCATTTTCCTAAAACAAGTGGCAAAAATTGAAGATAGTCAGGCGGATCTGGAATCAAGCGCCTATTTAAATGGCAAGACCGCCGTAGCGATTGATATCTTGCGTAGTTCCGATTCCAATGTCATTGAAGTGGTGGATGCCACTTATAAAGCCATGGAGAAAATTGAAAAACAATTACCTCAGGGCACCGTTGCCAAAGTCGTGGTGGATAGCTCTAAAAGTATTCGCGGCAGTATTAAAGATGTTGCCCGTACCATTATTGAGGGTGCTGTTTTAGCCGTTCTGATCGTGTTGCTGTTTTTAGGTTCATTCCGCTCTACTGCAATTACCGGTTTAACTCTTCCCATTGCCCTACTCGGAACGCTGACCTTCATTTGGGCATTTGGCTTCACCATCAATATGATGACGCTGCTGGCGCTCTCACTCAGTATTGGGCTGTTAATTGATGATGCCATTGTGGTGCGGGAAAATATTGTCCGCCATAGTGATATGGGCAAAGACCATGTGACTGCGGCCTTGGATGGCACCAAAGAAATTGGGCTTGCGGTTCTAGCCACAACGTTGACGATTGTTGCCGTATTCTTGCCCGTTGCTTTTATGGGCGGAATTATTGGTAAATTCTTCTATCAATTTGGGGTAACGGTCAGTGCTGCCGTGCTGATCTCCATGTTTGTCAGCTTTACCCTTGACCCGATGCTTTCTGCACATTGGGCTGAAAAACACGATCCAAATAAACAACCCGGCAAAATCAAACGCTTTTTTAACTGGATCTCCAACAAACTCGATAATTTAAGTCACTACTACGAAAAACTGTTAAAACTGGCGCTGCGTTTCCGAATTCTAACCCTGCTGATTGCAGTCGCATCACTTTTTGGTGCATTGGGACTCTCCAAGCTGGTGGGTACAGAATTTGTTCCGGTGCCGGATAAAAGCGAAATTCGGATTAAGTTTGAAACACCGGTGGATGCATCACTCGAATATTCACAAGCCAAGTTATTGCAAGTTGAACATATCATTCGCCAACATCCTGACGTGCTCAGCACGTATAGCATTATTAATGGCGTGACCGACCGTGGTAAAAACCATGTCAGTATTCGGGTCAGTGTAACTCCTCGATTAGAACGTAATAAGACCCTGACACAGCTCAACAATGAATTTCGTCAACGCTTACAAAGCGTCGCCGGTATTACTATTACCTCTGTAGCCTCTGCCGATGAGACGGTCTCTGGTGGTCAAAAACCGGTGCTTATTTCTATTAAAGGCCCTGAACTGGATGAGCTACAAAAAATCTCGGATCGCTTTCTTGCAGAAATTTCCAAAGTGCAAGGTATTGTCGATCTGGAAAGCTCACTGAAAGAACCGAAGCCGACCTTGGCCGTGGATATCAACCGCCTGCTAGCCAGTGATTTGGGGCTTTCCGTCAATCAAATTGCCAATGTCATTCGCCCCTTGATTGCAGGTGATGATGTAACGACTTGGCAAGATGAAAGAGGTGAAACCTATGATGTCAATCTTCGCTTGACTGAAAATAAACGCAGCCTGCCGAGTGATATAGAAAACCTTTATTTAAGCTCACAAAAAACCGATGCATCGGGTCAGCCTATTTTAGTGCCATTGGCAACTGTTGCATCATTTAAAGAAGGTCTGGGTGCATCACAGATTAACCGTCGTGATTTAGCACGTGAAGTATTGGTCGAAGCCAATACTGCAGGCCGTCCTGCGGGTGATATTGGGCAGGACCTTAAAAAGATTCAGGATAATTTTGATTTGCCACCGGGTTATAGTTTCGTGACCCAAGGCGCGAATAAAGATATGGCTGAATCTGCAGGTTATGCCCTGACGGCTATTACCCTTTCCATTGTGTTTATCTATATTGTGCTCGGGTCACAATTCAATAGCTTTATTCATCCCGCAGCCATTATGGCTTCCCTGCCCCTTTCACTGATTGGGGTCTTTTTGGCCTTGTTCCTGTTTAATTCAACCATGAACCTGTTTTCCATCATTGGCATCATCATGCTGATGGGACTGGTGACTAAAAATGCCATCCTGCTAATCGACTTCATCAAGAAAGCCATGGACCGGGGTGAAGACCGTTTTGATGCCATTATTGCTGCAGGTAAAACCCGACTCCGTCCGATTCTCATGACCACCAGCGCCATGGTCATGGGCATGATTCCACTTGCATTAGGCTTGGGCGAAGGTGGTGAACAAAGTGCACCGATGGCACATGCCGTGATTGGCGGCGTGATCACGTCTACCCTGTTGACCTTAGTCGTGGTACCGGTGATCTTTACTTACCTGGATGACTTAAAGAATTTTATGACGCGCCAAATACGAAAAATCATGTCATAATTTATAACATCACAATGAGGTGACATTCAGAAATGTTCACCTCATTTTTTATTGTATAATCTTGGCTTTCAAGGCTTAATTTTTAGGACAGCTTCCATGCGCGCGAGTCGCTTTTTATTTGCTACGTTAAGAGAAACCCCGAACGATGCTGAAGTTATTTCACATCAGCTGATGTTACGTGCGGGTATGATTCGTAAATTGGCTTCGGGTTTATACACTTGGTTGCCGATGGGTGTACGTGTGCTAAATAAAGTGGAAGCGATCATTCATGAAGAAATGAATCGTGCTGGCTCACTTGAAGTATTGATGCCTGTGACTCAACCTTCAAGCCTATGGGAAGAATCAGGTCGCTTTGTGCAATATGGTCCTGAACTCCTACGTTTTAAAGATCGTCATAACAATGATTTTGTGCTTGGGCCTACCCACGAAGAAGTAATTACCGATCTTGCGCGTAACGAATTGAAAAGTTACAAGCAACTTCCAGCAAACTTCTATCAAGTACAAACCAAATTCCGTGATGAAATTCGTCCACGTTTTGGGGTGATGCGTTCACGTGAATTCATCATGAAAGATGCTTACTCTTTCCATATCGATCAAGACTCGCTTCAAGAGACTTACGACACAATGTACGATGCATATTGCCGTATCTTCAGTCGTCTAGGTTTGGATTTCCGTCCAGTACAAGCAGATACCGGTTCAATTGGTGGTTCAGGTTCGCATGAATTCCACGTATTGGCTTCAAGTGGTGAAGACGATATCGCTTTCTCAACTGAATCTGACTATGCAGCCAACGTTGAAATGGCAGAAGCCGTGCTTGTCGGTGAACGTGCTGCACCAACACAAGAATTAAAATTGGTGGATACCCCAAATCAAAAAACCATTGCTGATGTTTCAGCATTCTTGAACATTGACACAAAAGAATCAGTTAAAGCACTCCTTGTCCAAGGGGTAGCACAAGAAGATGGTTCAGTACCTGTGGTTGCTTTGTTCCTTCGTGGCGACCATGAACTGAACGAAATCAAAGCTGAGAAACATGCTGCTATTGCTGCACCTCTCACTTTTGCAACTGAAGAGCAAATTGCTGCGCTCGGCTTAACTACAGGTTTCGTCGGACCACAAGGTTTGGTTGAAAAAGGCTTAACCGTCATTGTAGACCGTGCAGCATCTGTATTATCCGACTTTGTTGCCGGTGCTAACGAAGCGGATAAACACGCAACTGGCGTCAACTGGGAACGTGATGCACAGTACACGGAAGTATATGACCTCCGTAATGTCGTTGAAGGTGATATTTCACCAGACGGCAAAGGCACGCTACAAATTAAACGTGGTATCGAAGTCGGTCACATTTTCCAGTTGGGTAAAAAATATTCTGAAGCTTTAGGCTGTAAAGTTCTTGGTAAAGATGGCAAGCCGACGGTTGTAACGATGGGTTGTTATGGTATTGGTGTGACACGTGTAGTTGCCTCTGCCATTGAACAAAATTTTGATGATAAAGGAATTATTTGGCCCTTAGCCATTGCACCTTTTGAAGTCGCCATTGTCCCTATGAATGCTCATAAATCACCACGTACACTAGAAGCTGCTGAAAGCTTATATGCAGAACTTCAAGCTGCAGGTTATGACGTGATTTTGGATGACCGTGATGAACGTCCAGGGGTTAAATTCTCTGATCTTGAACTTAACGGTATTCCACACCGTATTGTGATTGGTGAAAAAGGGTTGGATGTAGGTACTTTTGAATACAAAGGCCGTACTGATCCTGAATCTGTAAATATTTCTAAAGAAGAATTATTGGCGAAAATCGCGAAATAATTTGCCTTTGAAATAAAAAAATCCCGCCTAAGCGGGATTTTTTTATTTTTAGGATTAACAGAATTTATGTCCGCCAAAACAGTTGGTTGGAACTGCCTGGTTTTTCAATATTTTATCCTGCAATGTTAAACTTGCAGGTCGACCTGTGTCATAACTGGTAAAACCACCCACATTAATGTTCAATTTTTTAACCACAGGAACATCTGCAATTGTTCCCAAAGCTTCAGTCAAACTCACATTGATCAAGTTTTCAGGTTTTAATAAGAAATCTGAAATTGCTGTAGCAACTTGCGGCAGTACATAAGAAATATCAACTTCATCTTGTGTTTGTAAATAGCCCAATTGAATGGGGTCTTTAAATGACATCCACCAACCTGGGCGCGCTATATCTGCTGCATCTGTACCCTGCCATTTCACGTTCTGATTCTGTAAGGACAAATACCCACCGGTACCGTTCAATGGAATATTATGAATCATACTCAGTGCCTGAACAAAAGTAATGTCCATGTTCAAGTTATCAAGTGAAGAGCCTGAATCCATTTTGAAGAAAGAATGTTCACCTACATTCAGGCCCAGAAAACTAATCAAGGGATCAAAGGTCACAAAAAGTTGGTCATTGGTAAAGTTCGGGTTACCAATGACATTTGCAGGCATCGCGGCAGTCGGCGCCGCCAAAGGAATACTCGCGATACTTGAACGAATACCCGATACCGTTGCCGATTTTATACGCGAACCAGTCACAATAGTTTCTGGCATGACGAACTCTACCCGCATTGATGGTACGGTAATACCGGTATGACCTTCTGTCTGCTGACCATTTGTGATCGGCTTACTCGTAAATTCACGTGTTTGTCCTAGGGCCTTTAAGTTACCTGAAATCTTTTCATTTTCTGCCAAACCAAACTTAGTGGCTTTAGTTTTTGATTCGCCTGCCGTTTGCGCCATCTTCATATAGCCAGTAAAGCTTTGAATACCATCACTTGGATTTTGTCCGTTTTCAGTCCCTAAGGTCAATAGACCCATAATATTTTGTGCACCTAGACGGAAACCGGCAACTTCACGTGTCGCAGCAGTATTGCCTTTAATTGCAAACTCGATAAATGGATTGGTAATTGACGCACTGGTTGCTGCACGCCCTTCACCACCGAATGTAGGACTACCGTTGCTATCGCTAGTCGGATTTAATCCACTTAAAGATAGGTTAGAAATATCAATATCACAACCGACTTTATAACTGTTATTGGTTCCGCCACAGCCTAACTGCAAGGTTTTAATATTGACGTTCAACTCCATTAATGCAGCAATACTCAATTTATGGAAATTTAAGCCTTGTGAGGCATCTGAGCTATTTTCTAAATTTAATAATGCTTGACCATCAACTTTCGATAATTCATTGTCATCCAATGGCATCATCGCACAGGTATAATTTGTGAGATTAAATGCAGCAAAAATTAAACCACTTAATAATTTTTTTTTCATTTTTATATCTTCCTGATCTTAACGTGGTGTGATGCCCAAAGTGCTGCGAATTGTTCCACCAGTTAGTGCGATTGATGCGATATTCTGTATATTGCCATTGGTCGACATGGCAAAATTAGTTCTAAATGGTGTTGCGATATTATTGCCAGCATTTAACTTAACTTGGTTATCAAAGGTTATGGTATCTGCACTCACACGAACTTTCGCTTTCATCGCAAGATCCCCTTCAAAACGGTTAAAATGAATCCCTGAAGTCTTTAATTTACCATCTACATCAATATCTTCATTGGTAAGACTGAAATAACTACCTAGGTTTGCGATGTCAGCGACCTCAGCTGTGCTTAAGGGTCTAAATTTAAATTTTGCATCGAAGGCTAAGAAATTACTATCCGGGTTCTCAATTGTTGGGTCTATGCCTGGAATAATTAACAACTCTCCACTGCCATCAAGCTTAAAAGCGATATTAGTGATTACATCGTCACGCTTCGAAAAATTATCATGCGGCACATAGGTACCACACTTAGCATAAGTACCTGATGCACAGTTATATTTTGAGCCAGGTAACTGACCAATCGCAAGTTCCGCTTTTGCAGCAATCAATAGCTTATCGGCACGAATATAAATCCCTTCATTCTCATAACCAATGACACCTTCTGATTGAAAAAAGGCATCTATATTTCGAAAACCAGCATAATAATTGACGGCTTCGCCATGAACCCCATTTTGACCATCAATTAAGATAATTGACGTGGTACTTGGTAAACCTGTTTTTGAATCTATGCCATAGCCTTCTGTAGATGCCATAACATTGTAAGCAATTCCGCTCTTGTTGGTTGTCCCATAGGTTCCAGCAGACAGTGCGACATTGGCATTCAGGTTATAAATGGGAATACCAATCCCCCACGTCCCTCCACTACCATTCAATTTTTGCAACGAATTGTCTGAAATAATGCGCGCTTTTGCTGCAATGGATTGGAAATCCATGCCACGAATAGCAATTAAAACAACATCTTTAGGAATAGCTGCGTTAGTTAACGTTTGTTTCAGTATTGGACTGGTGACAGCAAGCGTTTTTTGAATATTTTCATTAACAATGAAATCAAGAGTTTTCGTTGTTATTGTATTAATATAAATGTCACCAAAGTCGATATACGCATTTTTTTTGTGTAAGGTGCCATCTGCGGCCCGAGTGGTCAGCTGTCTTAAATTTGAAAACTCAATCGCATGACTACCTTTACCCGTATGCCCAATTTCAAGCGTTGTTGCTGACATCGTTGCAGGAAGATTAGTATCAGATGCATTAGTGAAGTCCGCCGCTAAACTTAAATGCAAACCTCCGGAGCCAACAAGCCCAAGGTCATTGCCTGCACCATTATAGCCTGATGCTGTTTTAGTCTCTTTCGTTAATACGCCATTAACCTTGTTATTGACTTCAAAATTAGCAACCTTTGTTTGGTTACCATTCACAGCTAATTTAGCATTCGTTACTGCACCGGAAGCACCTAAGCGCATAATATTTTTACGTTCATTGCTCGGAGTATTATAACGTAAATCAATATTTACACCTGGATTCGTCGCATCAGTACGTCCAGCGGCAACATCTGTGGTATCCGTAACGCGTTTTAGATCAACATAGTGATTTTGATTTTCATTATATGTACTTAACACAAGCCCTTCGTCTTGGTCGATATACATATAGCCATCACCAGCAAAATTGAAATTAAAATCATTCAAAATAAGGCTATTAAGGCCTAATTTATGGCTAATGGTGGCATTTTGTAATTGAAAATCTATGCTCGTTTTCGCATACTTATTAAACAAGCCACCCGTCGTTTGCAAAACGAAATTCAGTGGCGTAGAAGTGCTAATCCCAAGCTTACCTAAGCTTTGATTAGATTTAACCCCTAGAGTACGTAAACTATTCGTTGCTTGCTGACATGGATTGCTTGTACATGTATTTTTAACTAACATTAAATCGGCAGTGGCTGTAAAAGGAGAAACACTAGCCGCTAGACGAATACCTGCACCCGTAGATGTTGCACCAACATCGAATTCAAGTTGACTTAGAATTGGCTTATTCTCTACCCCATCAAACTGCGCGTTATGTAATCCTAAGCCCATTTGTACATTTGCTGCTGGATTTGGATCATACCAATTTGCTTGCTCAATTTTGACACGTGATACTTCATGCGTGATCACAATGCCATCTTGACCCGTCATATTACTCAGTGATTGCTCATCAATTTGCTCTAGTGCGTATCCATGTTGGGCAAGACATATACATACCGCCAGCACATTTAGCTTCATTGTCGTTTTTATCATATTCTTATCCTTATTATGCACTGATGGCTTTAGCAGCGAATGTTCACACCACCAGAACAGTTATAGCTAAATATTTTTAAATTACCCGACATATGTAAGTTGCCATGCATATTTAGTCCCATGAAGCCTTTCTCTGTATTCCTGTCAAATGTTGGAACATTCGTCACAACATCAGTAATAGTGCCATCATCTTTAATAGTTTTGGTCGTATAGGTGTTATAGGTAGAGGTATTAGCATAACCTTCATTGGCGCCGGAACCCGTACCCGTTTCAATCGCTAAAGTGTTAAAACCTAAATTACGAATTTTTAAAGGCTTATCATCATAGAATGTAATTTGCATCGCAGTCTGCGCTGTATTACTGTTGTTGCCGACTGTTACAGCATCAATAGAAAATTGATCAATCTGTAAAGTACCCTGAATACCTTTGAACACCAACCATCTTTTATTCCCTAAAGCATCCACATGATTATTCGGTGCGATAGCTAAACGACAAAATTGCTTGTTTGCGCCACATGCATTTGGATCGAGTGAATAATAAACTTCAGTTGCATTACCATTGCCATCTAGAACAGAAATCGCATTTTTCGTCATATCTGTGGCATACAGATGATTTAATGATAATGTCCAACTCAGGTCAGCACCACCTTGACCCACGGCATCTGTAAGCTCTTGTGGACTCATGGTTTCAAGACCTGCATATGCAGTGAAGGCAGCACTCAACAGTGCAAAAAGTGTAATTTTTTTTAGCATTGCTGTACTCCCTTAAAGACCGGTTGTTTTAATTTTAAGATGTTGAATCAAAACGCCATCAATGACAGCAGATCCAAAGTTTTTAATATCACCATTGGCATTTTTAAACATAATACCAGTTGAATTTGTATCCGTTTTAGCACGTAACAAATTTGTTCCTGGAATACGTTCAGTACTGCCAATGGCTATACTACTGTGGGTTGCTGTACGTCCTTGATAAAGTGCAGAAGCATCAGTAGATACATTTTTGATCGCCTCACCACATTGATACACATTACAGGTTGAGCCTTTTAAAACCGTTGTACCTAATCCGCCGCCATAGTTTTGATAAATTTTATTATAAATTTCAGGAACGTTTGGAATACGCGTCACTTCCAAAATAATGTTGTTGCCATCTGAGGCAACAATAAATGGCTGATCCATGGTGCCCAAGACCAAGTTTATATTTGGACTATAGATATACATACCTTCTAATTCATGGAAAGTCGGGGCAACAGATGAATTCAGTGCTGGCGTAGAACCCACCCCATCTAATTGATCCGTCTTGGCAGCAGTGCTAATACGAATTCCTTTACTATCTAGATTAGTAGAAGCCGTGGTTAAATTTTCCGGCGTATCATTGGTATTGATACGAATAACACTAGCTAAACCCAAAGTTTGACTATAGTCCTTCGTCGGAGAATTGAAAGTTTGAAACAGGCGAAATTGAGAGCCATTGAGACTTAAACCATTGGCAACAAATTGTAGTCGTAAGCGCTCTGAAACTAACAGATCTTCTGGTACATTGGGTGCCCCTGTCTTTGGATCAACATAATTAGATGATGTAAAATTGCGTGCAAAAATATCCGTCCAGAAACCCAGTTTAATGTTATTGTCTGCTTCATTTGCCGCCACAGTAGCCAATGGCGCCTCCAAAGCAATATATCCGAGGTCTTTTTCTGTAGCACTGAATTGTCTTACTTTTTCCGTCCCTGCCCGGAATAGCCATGGGTTAACCGTCGAACCCCAATTAAAACCCTGATTACTGTAACGTGTATTTAATGAGCCATCGCTCTTGGATAAAGCCAAACCATAAATAAATACATCTGCTTTGGTTCTTTTGTTTGCAATATTGCTCGCATTGTTCACGACCATTTGAATTTGTGTAATCGTATTTAATTTTACTTTTTCTAATGCGAAAATGTTGGCTTTATTATTTGCTCGTGTATCACCGAGGACATTCGCTTCATTGGTAATTATATTGGTTACCTTCGTCGCTAATGCACTCATCCAAGTTGGGACAGTATTTAAATCATTTAATGCAGCAGCCTCTGATCTACTTTTTTTCTCAGCTGGAAGTAAAAACCAATTTAACCCCACATTATAAACATTATCATAATGCCATTGATATCGTTCTTGAGCTAACGTCCCCGTAACAAAAGTTTTTTCATAATTCGTATATTGGGTGCGCTTTGCTGTGTTCAGTTCATTATATGCAACAGTACGTTCAGTACTTTGAATGCGGTTAAATTCTGTGGTTTTTGAGCTACTGTATACATTGTCATAAGACGTTTGGTACTGCGCATCATAAGCAGGTTGATATGCCGCTGTCCAAGCAGCATTAGAAAGCTGTTGGTAGTTTTCACCAGTGGGAATAATACGGATAAAGCCAGTATCCGCCTGACCTGGGTTTTCAATATTTCTTGTATAACTGGAACCGGCAGAGATATCTTTAGGTGCCTGGAACACCATTTTAAAATCATCGAGTACGAGTGCGACACCTTCACCAGTCGTATTGGACAGGTGATCATCTGATAAAGATTCAAGCGCATAAACTGACGGACTAAGTAAAACTGCGATTAAACTCGCCAAACAAGACTTTTTAAATCTTGTATTATTCCAACTCTGAGTCATCACGACCTTCCTTTTTATCAGATGCTCCGCATCATTATTTTTTAGTTCATCCTGAGCTTGGTATATCTCTTTTATTTATTTGTCATTACAACAATGTTCTTACCAAGCTTGTATAACTTTTTATTATGCTGAATATTGATCCAATTGCAAAAAAAACTGGGCGAATGAACCCAGTTTCCGATGAATGAATCTCATAAAAAATAAGCGGACCAAAATGGTCCGCTTATTCAATTATTTATACTGTTTATGCTTTCGGCAAAGTCACACCCGTTTGACCTTGATATTTACCACTGCGGTCTTTATATGATGTTTCACATACTTCATCTGATTCAAAGAACAACATTTGCGCGACACCTTCACCCGCATAAATACGAGCAGGCAAGTTGGTTGTATTTGAAAATTCCAAAGTCACGTGACCTTCCCACTCAGGTTCAAGCGGAGTCACATTCACAATAATACCGCAACGCGCATAAGTCGATTTACCTAAACATACGGTCAATACATTACGTGGAATACGGAAATATTCTACTGTGCGTGCTAAGGCAAATGAATTTGGTGGAATAATACATACATCCGATTCAATATCGATAAAGCTTTTATCATCAAAGTTTTTGGGATCGACAATTACTGAATGGACATTGGTAAATACTTTAAATTCACGTGCACAACGAACATCATAACCATAACTTGAAACCCCATAAGAAATGAGTTTTTCACCTGTTTCATCATAACGCACTTGGTTTTCTGCATACGGTTCAATCATGCCGTGATTTTCGCTCATTTCACGAATCCAACGATCAGACTTAATTGCCATTATTTCTATACCCAAAAATAGTTAAATCAATTATTGCGCTGTACTTTAACTGAAATTGGCTGCAATGGAAATGATGATCAGGTGATGATATCATTTTTTACTAAATGCGATTTTCATCATCTCATCTTAAAGACTTAAAAGAGCAGAATAACCCAATGGAATAGAAAAACTGACTAAAACCAAAGAAGCCGTTTTTTGCAAGTTCGACTGATTCAGCCAACGTACTTTATTAGTGGCTAAAACAGAACCAATAAAAGTCCAAAACAAAGCAATTGACACAATTAAAATCAGGAACATGCCAATATGAGCCAAGTAATTATTCAATGATAACCACGCTGAACCTGGAAAAATAGCAGAAGCAAAAAGCAATGCCTTAGGATTCAATAAGGTTGCGCAAAATAATTCACGTGCACGAATGGTGGGCAGATGATAACTGGCTTCGAGATCTGCCGTTTTCCAGAGCTTAATTGCGAGAAAAATAATATACAGTGCGCTTAATAACTTCAAAAATATCGGGAGAATAGGAAATTGATTTGAAACTGTACCAATAACAAGTCCCCAAATGCTAATTGAAATTAAATAGCCAATTGATTCTGCAGGAATAAGTCGTAATGATTTGCGCACGCCTACCTGTATACCAGAAGAAGCAAGCAATGTATTTGTTGGGCCCGGTGTCAATAAAATAGTGCCTACTAAACCGATGAACAGCCATGAAATCATATGCGACCTCTCTATAGAGTGCGCGAAGAGTAATTGAGTTCATTGTACTTAGCAAATACGGAATTTTACATCTTTTTCAAAACCGCCAGAGTAACTAAAAAATCTATAAAATTTAAATCCTTATCAAACTAATCAAGCTCTAACTCTAGAGTCATTTGTTATAAAAAATTTCAACGATTCTATTTTTTAGCATTCATTATGACATTCAGCTATGCTTGAACTGTCACTTAGTGATCAATTCAGGCACAATACCTTATTACTTAAGCATCCTACTTTTATGGCAAAACGGTTCTTTCAATCATGGCTTCCCTCTCCTCACAAAGTTGCAGAGATGAAACTGATGAAGATTTTTGGTCAACGTACCCTAAATCCTGTGCTGTGGTATGTGAACAGAAAGTCGATTTCAAAAGCCATTTTTATTGGTACGTTTTGGGGCATGTTGCCTTTGCCTTTTCACAGCATTTTAATTGTTTTGACGGTATTACTGTTTGAAGTCAATTTACCGGTGAGTTTATGTCTCGCTTGGCTGACTAATCCTTTTACCCTTGTTCCCATTTTATATATTGGTTTTTGGTTGGGTGCAAAGGTGTTTCAGGTAAATATGATTGATCAGGATATGATACTGGGTGTTCTGCATCAGATCAGTCACTGGATTACCCACTTTGGGAATGGACATATCGATTTGAGTTTGGCGAAAATTCTATTATCCGGTTTACTGCTGGAAGCTTTAATATTTGCCGTGATATTATTTGTGATTACACGGCTGTTTTGGCGCTGGAATATCATTCAACATTATAAGCGTCGTCGTGCTACCGAATAATCATCAACCCTTTAAATATAAGAATGTCATTAGACGCATTATTTCAACTGTCTTGGACTATAAACTTTGCTTTCTGATATTTTTTTTCTGACCGAGTCAACTTGTTTTTACTTTGGGATTAATACTCTTCCAAAATACAGTTTTGATCTTTTTATGAAGCATTATTGAAATATCAACCCTGCTTTTGCACAGCTTTATCTATTTCTTATGCTTCAAAAAACATAATCCCACTCGATAAAAAGCCCCACTCAAGCGGGACTTTTTAAATATGACTATTCGTTCAACGATTAGAAAATTCTATTTTGTGGCTTCTCTACTTTTGGTAATTGATCTGCAATTTTTTGTGCAATAGCCATATAGCTTTCGGCCGCATCATCACCTACAAGTACAGAAGGTTTGCCTGCATCGGCATTTTCGCGAATTTGAACATTTAAAGGCAAACGACCCAATAAAGGAATATTGTATTGTTCAGATAACTTGTCGCCGCCACCGGTACCAAAAATCTGCTCTTCATAACCACAGTTCGAACAAATATGTGTCGACATATTTTCCACCACGCCCATGACAGGAATCTGAACTTTATTAAACAGTTCAATTCCTTTTGTTGCGTCTAAAAGTGCTACATTTTGTGGAGTAGTCACAATAACAGCACCCGTCACAGGAATACGCTGCGCAAGTGTCAATTGAATGTCCCCCGTCCCTGGTGGCATGTCAATCATCAGAACATCCAGGTCTGGCCACAATGTTTGGTTGAACAACTGCATCAATGCACCAGTTGCTTTTGGACCCCGCCAAGCCACAGGGGTATTGTTATCCCCGGTTAAATGCCCAATCGATAACACCGCCATACCATACGCATCGATTGGGACAAAATTTTCTGCTTCAATCATCGGGGTACGACCTGCATTACCCAACATGGTCGGAATACTTGGACCATAGATATCAGCATCTAAAACACCCACTTTCAAACCTAATTTTTGCAATGCCAATGCGAGGTTTACAGTGGTGGTCGATTTACCCACACCACCTTTACCCGATGAAACCAAGATCACATTTTTAATGCGTGGATGTTTAGGTACATCTCTTTGTTGGGGTGCCGGTTTTTGGATGGGTGGATTGTTTGGATCTTCTTCAGTTTTGGTTTCAGCTTGAGCTGTTTTACCAGAAGCATCTACCACAGGCGGAAGTTTTTGGGCTTGAGGCGTTGCATTTTCGCCCTGAGGGTTGCTTGAACAGCTATGTCCTTCTTTACCATGATCATGATTAGAACAGCTTTCACCTTGTGCATGTTTTTGCTGAATTACATGCATATTGAGTTCTTGGATACCACATTTTTCCAAGGCATCAGCCAGATCATCATGGATTTTTTGTAAATGATCCGCTTCCTCAGGATAAGTATTAATGGTGATTTGTAATACTCGCCCTTCAACATTCACTTGGGTAATCCGGTCTTTCAGTGCATTGTTTGAATTAGGCAATATATAGCCTTGTAGCACATTCTGGATTTCTTCCTCCTTCACCTCCTGAGAGGGTGAAAAAACAGATTTAAGCGAAGAAAGCCACGACATAAGTTTACTCCAAGTACGAACATACAGCTGAATATCATAGTTTAGCTTTAAATGAGGCGAAGGTTAAGTAAAGTTCTAGCTTGCTTTATGAATGTTGCAAAAAATCCGACCTAATTAGTAGGTTTTAGTGCTTAACTGTTTATTTTAAAGATAAGGTTACATTATTATTGAACCATCTATAAATATATTTCTATTAAATCATCCACTAGCACGAGCTAAAGCAGATAAATTCGAAACAACTCAAAAATTTATTTTTTGGTTTATCTATCCAAATAACGATTATTTTTCGTAACAATTAGTTAGTATGCAGACAGATCTTTATTTTATTCTTTAAATTGGCTGCATATTATTATTTTATCATAACAATATTTTTATTCGGGGATCATATTTTGTTAAAACAATTACTTACATGCACTTTATTAACTACTATGTCATTTGCCCACGTTGCAAATCAAACTTCTTCTATACGCACCCCAGAAGGACAATTAATCAGTTTAGGGGATACTTTTACGGATATGCAAAATCGACTAAAGTTGTCTCCAAATTCAATGATTACACGTGAATTCAAAGATGGTGAGAATCTTGATTTAGCAATGGACTATAAATATGAAATAGAAAATATGATGTATACCATTACCATTGTGAATGATCATGTAAAGAAAATTGAATGGCTCAATACTGATCAGGAAATTAAAGCTGAAATAACGCAATAAACTTTTCTGTTCAAAAAAATCCTGATTCTTAATTCTGAAGATCCTAGCTAAATTAAAGATTATTTAACTGGGATCTTCAATTAAAACTTAACTGACTTAAAATCAAGCTTGGTCATCTTTTTTAAAGTTGTTAAGTTTATCTGTTGCAGTTTTCTTTAACTCATCAAATTTAGTACCTGCCTGTGCTTTGATTTCATCAAATTTAACTGAGGCTTCTTGCTTAAGTTCAGTCACTTTTAATTTGACTTCTTCAAATTTATGAGTTGCTTCCGCTTTTAGGTGCTCTAATTTCTCCTGTACCTTATTTTCTGTCTCTGAAGATTCAGTTTTTACTTCTTTTGCTTTTTCATCAAATGACACTTTATTTTCCGTATATTGAGCATCAGTTTCAGTCTTTAGATTATGAAGAGCCTTTTCACCTTCAAGCTTAATTTCAGCAGCTTTATGTTTTAGATCATCGCCTGCTTTTTCACCTTGCAGCTGCACTTCTTTAGCTTTGAACTTTAAGTCGTTTCCTACGTCAGATGCTTTATTTTTTAAACCGTCTAATTTATTTTCATTTGTCATAATTTTCTTCCTCTATTTTATTCAGTATTTAGCTCACTTATTAGTTATACAAGGCACCTCCTATGAATGAAATCTTAAACTGCATTTTGAAACAAAGAATGTACAGGATGTAGCGGAAGTGAGATAAGTCATCTAATTAAAAGTATCGATATAAATTACAGATACTTGATTAGAAAAGGTTAACAACGAAGAAAACATCCAAAAGAACGATAAAATTATAAAAAATTCATATAAATTTGATGTGCGAAGTCAGGTTATACATTTCAGTAAATTATTAAGAATTTATCAGGATCTATAAAATGAACAGGCTTTTATGAGAAATAGATAAACGTGAAATTAAAAATTATAGGTGATCTAACCATATGGAACCTCTATCAGTCTGAATGATCGCCGAGGATTGCATCTTGATGAGATCTTGCAGAAGCCTCTACCATCCCACCCTCGAAGAAGGCCTGAGAACGGCCTTTAAACACGCCCGGCGGCAGCTGGAATAAAAACCGGGATTCAGGCTGCTAATTTTTTGGCTGGTTGCGGGAACTTTTCTTTTTTTGCTTTTTCTTTCCGCTTTTTTACATTTATTTTCTTTTTATTTATTCCCCCCATAAAAAATCCCCCTCTGCCATTTGGCGGAGGGGGATTTTAGGAATAATGAGCTGGCGATGACTTACTCTCACATGGGTAACCCCACACTACCATCAGCGCAAAGAGGTTTCACTTCTGAGTTCGGGAAGGGATCAGGTGGTTCACTCTTGCTAT
>Ga0308160_10001525_pt1 | contig 32051 bp, 40 predicted proteins | sample PhyFR1_FD_201036 | JGI IMG/M metagenome (GOLD analysis project Ga0308160, IMG submission 201036) | Phyllosphere microbial communities from UC Gill Tract Community Farm, Albany, California, United States - DLSLF.R1 | ecosystem: Host-associated > Plants > Phyllosphere > Unclassified | place: USA... | reverse complement strand
GTCCCCTGCTCCCTTTCCACCCTCGCTCTCGGACTTTGATGCCGTCTTACTCTTCAATACTAACATGACCGTCGAGGTGAGTTTGTATTTCGCTGATCGACCTCTTTCTTGGCATTCGAATACGTGAAGCGAGTCCCATGATCCTGTATGCTCCGCATCGGTAGGGAGGGCTGCTATTAGACTTCACGTTTGTGCATAGGATAAAGGGGACTTGGACTCACTCTTCTTCAAGAGGACGACACCTGCAAAAGCAAGTTCTCTGCCCTGCTGTTCCTCCAGATCCCAGAGGTAGACGCTCGAGACCCCTCCCTCAAAATACATCTCCTTGTACGTCACGAACGCCGAATTTAACGATACTTCAAGTTGTCTCAATTTAGATGAAGGTGTAGGTGCACCAGGGCTCTCGGGAATATAAGCGTTGGACCAAGGTGATCTACCATCAGTCTCAACTCCATCTTTGGTATATGAACACACCTAAATGAATCTCCATCTCGATTGTAATCACATCCCAGGAAGTCTTTGCCACTCTCCTCATCTTTCAGGAGTTGGAGAGGCTGGTCGACATTACCTAGCAGATCATCCGCCAAGTCGGGCCTGATGTCACATAGGGTAGAGACGTTCTCCTCGACGTTGGTTGGTGGAAGACGTCGTAAGAGGTCAAGGAGCGCGTCGAAGGAGTCTGATAATCAGCTCACCCACTAGGGTCGTTAGCTACTTACGGTCCTCTGCCATCTTTGCTATGGTATATGGGTTACTTGACTTGACTGCTCAATGCACAGACAGCATCAGATGCGTCACAGCCAAGTGCCTTGACCGTATTCAGTCCTACCCTTTAATTGTCCGGAGATATCCGGTACGCAATAGTTCTTCCGAACTTGTTCCGTTCAGAAAAGATCGAGTCCTTCTGTCCTCGAGAAGCTATCATTCACCTAACCATATGAACATGTCGACCAAAAGCTGTCAATCAGCCGTATCACTAGCTAGGACGTCCCTTCGTAGGACAGGACACTTCCGAATCACCCCGCCACCGATTTATGTACAAGACCGAACATACTTTACACGCCGCTCTACGTCATTCTACACGAATTCATATCCTCAATCGGGCTTGAGCGGGGTCGAGATACCCTACACACCGCCGGCGCCTGCTTCTGATAAGCCGGCCTCGTCAAGCAATAATGAAAATGGGGTACATGAAGATGGGAGGCGGAAGGAGAGAAAGGCAAAATACTTGGAGAGTCTTATGGACAAAGCAGGAGAACTGAGTTTGAGATGTATGTCCAGTCTGTCATCTGAATCATGGCTGATGATAAAGGCTCAATCATCGACTCAAATGGAGAATGGCGAGCTGAGGAAGGTCGGTATAAAAAGACTGAACTTTGTCGTGAACACGATCTGGACGTATGTTCGCCCTCACTTGCATGACTGATAATCAGCCACGCGATCTTCGTAAACTCGATTCCCTGACTCCTAATCTCGTCCCGCTTATCCTCACTCGAAGAAGCTGTATCCTAGTATCGATGCTTCATATCAGAGCATTGATCAAGCCGGACTGTATTATTGTTTTCGATTCGGCTGGATCGACAGAAAGTGAGATTTCGAGGAAGTTTAAATGGCATTTGGAGAAGAATATTAAAGCTGGGATAGCTGCTCGGGAAGATCTGGAACTTGAGTCGGAGGAGGAGATTGGGCTGGTATACGAACACAGGTCAGTTATCACACCGCTACTTCGGAGCGATGGCTGATCGGCAGGGCCTTGGAATCCATTCTAGTAGCCACCTCAAATGCTCTTGAGGAGGAAATGGGATATACTAGAAATCTCGTCCGAGATTTACTGGCAGACCTTGAGGATGACATCAACCGAGACAACTTGAAGCGACTACTTCATTACTCCAGGCGAATGGCCGGGTTCCAGAGTAGGGCGAGATATGTGAAGCGGGCAGTTGATGAGGTCTTGGAGTCTGGTACGTCAGATATAACCTATGGTGAAGAAAACTGAGGAATAGATGAGGATCTGTCGGCGATGTACATCACTGCTCGAGCCAATGGACGACCCAGATCGCTCCATGATCATGTCCAGCTAGAACTGCTACTGGAGAGCTTTGTGAAGCAAGTCGAGGAGATCGTATCCGAGGTTGATACCACCGTCGTACGTCACCCTCTACCTCCATCGGGCATATCACTGACTCTGCAGGCTAACATGCAATCAACCCAGGAAATCGCCGAGCTCATGCTTGATTCCGGGCGTAATGCCCTCCTTGCACTGGATATCAAGGTCTCGATCGCTACTTTGGGAGTCGGTACCGGCGCTCTAGTAGCTGGATTCTTCGGAATGAATGTATGTCCCCCATCCTTCCCCGGATATGAGGTCGCGCTGATGAGTCAGTTGGCTACTCATCTCGAATCAACGGAATACGCCTTCATAGGAATAGCAGGAGGAGCATCCATTCTCGGTATGCTAGTCTTCATCTACGGTTCCCGAATACTCCGAAAAGTCCGCCGAGTCGCCCTATCAGGTCGAGCACCCCCCTCCCTTCGAGTCTTAGCAATTCCAATGCGCCACCAGCCCACCTTCGGACCATCACGACCATTACTCAAGAAACAAAGTATATGGTCTAGGATATTTAGACCAAGATCCAAGGATTTCTCGGCGATTGAAACGAGTGATCCTAGGGATCCGATTTGGATTAATGAGAAGGCTGATCGGGCGAGGGCTAGGGATGCTTTTATGGCTGGTTGGACGGGGAAGAGTGCTAATGCGAAAGATTGGGAGGAGATTAACGGACCGGGTGGGGATGAGGTTAAGGCTGGGCATATGAGGATTAGGTGGGGAAAGGATTGATCAGAGAACGAAAATCGGCCATGATAAGACGTGTATGTACGCGCAACACACTTGGTCACTTCTTTTTAGGCGCCAGCTGATAAACAGATGATAGACTGTATAATACCAACATACTTGGGTGGGCGATCGGCCCGATATACATGCACATTGCTGTGCAACGCTGTGGAGCTGAACGAGAAAGGTGGTGGTGGTGTCAAGCGCCACTTCTTGCTCATCACAGTCCCTCCTTTCAGTGTGTGCTCCACCGCTTGAAATACTCCGAAAAAAGGTAAAACTGCTTGACAGCATTCGACACTTTTTTCTTCAATACAGTATCACTTGCACAGAGAACTTCTCCCTATCATCTGTCCCAGGCTATTCACTCTTCTCTTACACCTAGACCTTGACCAACATGGCTAGTCAAGGACATTCCTCGCATATCACCGGTGGAAAGCAGTCTTTCCCTAGCGGGACGCTAAGTCCCTTGCCCGGGCAGATTGAGCAGTCCGACTCGGACGATCAAGCCGACTCAATCCGCCCAGAGAATGACGGAACGCTCGATCTTATTGTGCATGGTCACGGCTCCATACTCGCCGGTCGCCCCTGGGACCGAGTTTGGCTGCCATATCCTTGCTGGCAATGAGTACCCCCGAAATGGCACACTGGAAGAATGCGCAAGGACCGTGAGATCGATTCTAAAGGCCGAAAAGCCGGAAATCACAAGAGCCATTCATCACACCTCGGCACGATTTGTTCAAACAAATTCCAACCAAACTCGTACAAATGAAACCATGGCCGCGTCCGACGTCGCGGGACTCCTCAGGTATCACTATGAAAAAGCCCAGCGGAACTTGCCCTGCCTGTTTCAGGGGCTGGGTGATGATATTGTACCTGGGATCGAGTACACAGCAGCAGGAAAAAGTTCTTCAGGTATGGCAAACAACGATGCAAACGAACGTCCACAACGTCAGTTCCGCCTCGCCAGGGAGAGGGGTGACATACCCTCATTCAGAAAGAGGCTTGCGGACAACGACCTGCTATTGTATGCAATGCCCTTGCCAATTAGTTGGGGCTGCCGTGGACGAGAATCCATCGAGTTAGTGGAAGCAGATCCGAATGCTGAAATGAAAAACCTCATCTATCTGACCGGAGATTATCGTGCCGTCAAACAGACGCTCAGCCAACGCACAGATCAGACGAGGAAAGCAAGGCACCGACGAGCACTACAAGCCGGCACCTCGGTTTCATGTCTACCCGCCGCCCAAGGGTTTTTCAAACCGGACAACCTACAGAACTCTGCCTGTAACTCAAATCTCTCTGCTCTGTCTTGCCTTCCGCAGCTCACTCAGGACGAATCACGCCAAGGTCCTATCCATCTTCGACAACCGCTCGCCAATGCCGTTGGCACCACCAGGACGCACTGCGTAGGCTCAGTTCCCCCATTCCAGTCCGCTGGGGGTTCGCACCCGAGACCTCGCTCTACTATAACAGCCAGAGTTGTCCCAGAGAGCTCTTGGGTGAATCAGTCTCAAAACTCAGTCTCAACCCCAGCTCAGGACTCGCAGTCTACGAGCCAGACAGACTTGCCGGAATTTGATTGGTGGGCCGCGCTGATGGGTGAAGAGTCGGGCCCAAGTGCCACTTCAACCCACCACCATCCGGTATCAGCTCATGGCTGGACAGGGCAGGGGTCACAAAACTCCGAGCCTTCAGACTGTGTTGATCCCAGAGTCCTCTCTCGCCGATAATGGACAAGGCGCCGATTAGCCGTTCAAACGTGCCAACTCAGGGCACTGGAATGGTGGAGGCTGGTCGTGAAGGGATTAGGTGCGCAGTCGGAAACCCCAAGGAATATTGGACTAGATACTCTTCCTAAGATGTGGTGCTTTGGCCTTACTTCCCAGACTACCGGATGAATGGCATGTAACGTGTACGATACAGTCTCTCCCCGCAGTGATCACAGAGATACTGTATGCTCGAGACACCAGAAGCACCCTTCAGTCATGGGGCAGGACAGCCCTTTCATGGCCCCCTCCTTGCACTGCGCATCCATTGATCTCGAAACTCAGCTCAAGTCTCTAAATCACCATCGGCGTTCTTTTCAATTCTGCCCGTGTCTATTCACTTTTTCAATTCCTAGCCAAAACCAGCTCGATCATCAAACTCAATCCCCCTGGACGAATCCTGGCATTCCAATATGGCTCCTCATCGCAACAGATCCTCCCGGATATCGAAGCTACCCCCGTTGCTTCCCGCTCCCACTGTCGATCCCGCTTGCTCAGAGGTCACCCAGCCCGAACTGTCTGACGATTACGACCCAGACACTTTACATCTAGAGGTATATCCACCTGGTAGCGTGCCCAGATGCCTGCCTACAAGTGTGTTCTGTTTGGTATCCTGCGAGATCGAAAACGAACCACGGCCCTGCACTATGTTCCGGTTTTATAGCGCATCTGGCACCGACTACTCCAAGCCATCACCGAAACTCGACCTCGGCGTCACATCAGCTATCCTAACCTCTGCCATCAACTACCGGGCGACCTGTAATAGCTTGGTATACCTAGCGCAGATGACCGAGGAAAAAGAAGCAAAGAATCAGCAGTCCAAGGGGAACGACAAGCCACTGATTGCAAGTACCAAAGTGGCTTCAATCGTACGTCAAGCGTATTTTGGTTCCGAAGGCAATCCCAAGAATCCCCGACATGTTCATTTCTATTCCGTCTATCCCGACTTCATGACGAGAATCAACAGCAGCAACCATAGTGCACCCAGTGATCACGCAAACTCCCTCGCCAACCAAGCCGAGTTTCACCGGACGAATCGACGCAATTACGGCCAAGAGCATCTACCCGGATTCGCTGATCCTGAATTTAAGCGGCCACAGACACGCCGCGACGTGGTGGTTGGTCCAAAACCCAGCCACCGACGAAAATCCGAAAGGAACCAGGGTGCTTATTCAGGGAGGCACCGAGAATCCACCCACTAAACTTCAAGATTATCTGGGGACGGCCCAGATGGAAGCTCCAACAAGTTGGGCGCAACCTAAACAGCCCAGACGCCAGAGACACCGCGCCCCTCCGAGCAAGCAAGCCAACACAAGGACAAGGACACAAACTGCGCCTTCGGAGGGGTCTGGGCCTGGATCCCGTCTCATTCAGGGAATGTCGTTAGTGGGCTCACCTGAGCCTCAGCGACCTCCACACGGTAGTGTTGATTCACACGTACCGTCTCAGCGACGCGGGACCGGCGAACTGCGTTCACCTCGGGATTCACCAGCGGATGTGCTGCCACGGGCTCAATCAACACTGCCCTTTGCATCGGGCGCTCCCTCATTTCTGGGTTCAAGAACTTTGCCAGACCATTCCAGTGTACTCGGACCTGGTCCTCAGTCCCATTTCATGCCATTTCGAGACGGCGACGAAACCCCTCTTTTGTTCACAGAATCACCACCCAGCTTCGACCCCTCATATGATCTCCCCGTTGATCGAGCACAAGAGGGTCAACTCGAACAGCAAATGTATGACCACATGTCGTACCAGCACGGATTCACCGCCCCAAATGTTGCACAGAGCCAGCTCCGACAGATCGAAGTGGCCTATCCGGGTGCGGTCTATACACTAAATGATGATGACGACCGATCCCACCGACCACAAAGCCTTGTAGACCCCAATGTGCAGCACAGCGCATATGCCCTCGTCTCAGCGCAGCCAATCAACCATATGAATGGTGGTGAAGCCCGGCTGCGTCCTGTCACGGGATTCAATGACGGATTCAATGCGGTAGAAGGCGACTACGGTTCCCCTTCCTACGGCATGGGTGGCTTCCAGGGGTACCTCAATCTATACGGTCAACCAAATAACCTTACTTCACGTCAATCAAACTCAGCTGACACTCTTCCAATCACGTCATATGGCGGAAACATCAAGGCGGTACCAACCCCTTTCAGACAACCAGTCAATGCTGGTACGGGCGTCAGATTCGTTAAGCCAAACACCATCGATCACACCCAGCTCACCAGAAGAATTGACTCCGCTCCCCACTTATCACGAGTGCATCCTTTCGGAGCCGAAGCCCCTTGGACTGGTCACAGCACGTATGGATTACCGGTGACCCAGCAGCAATCAGTTTCATCAGTGGCTTCGAACACGAACTTGGGGCAACCAGCAGGTTCAATTCATGATCACCTATTGGGACCAGTTGCTGTTCGGGACCCCTTAGACAGACTGAGGATGACCGGTTATAAACATTTCAGAGATCCAAGTTGTCTTCGAGGATCCGAGGAGGCGAAGGGCAAAAGGCAGCAACATCCTTAAGAGGGAAAAATCTCAGGCCGAATTATTTACCTTGAAGCGTCCATGTGTATGCCTCCATGTCGATTACCTTTCCACAGCTTTAGTGTACATAGCTCAATAAATCATCTCAGTGTACATATGCAGGCAACTCTAGTTAGCTGCCTCGTCTGGGATTCAGCACTGACATCGAAACACCCCATTGGGCAATTCTCGCCAACGCGCTCTCATTGTTCATCAAGCCGCCTCAGATTTGCCTGCCACCCAATTATATCAGGATATATAAGGATTCTGAAGCCCAGGTTCCAGATACTGACTTTCTAGCAGGTTCGCTCAGGCGTGAGACCCGAGAGCCCTGTGATGATGACCTTCCTTTTTGCAGACTTCCGTTCATTTGGAGGGTCCACTTGGGCTTCCATATAGACCATTTGGCTTTCTATGTGAACATGACACTTCTTCTTTCCCACCACTGTCCAGCTCCATACAAATCAACGATATTCAATCGTTTTGCTGTACATCATATCACCTCACAACATGGCATCCTATGATCCCAACTCCTCGCTGAACCTGACACGTCCTCCACCAACTACCCATCCCTACCCCGCTTCCCAGAGCACCAATCCGACCTATCAGATTGACAACGCCCCTCAGCCTTATGCCAATCAGCCCAGGAGGATTCAGTTTAGCATCGGAGAGTCTGGTAGCGCCCCGTGTGGGACTACTAGTATTGGCGTCAGGATTGGATGTTCTCAAGGTGACAAAATTTGTTTCAGTGGAGAGGTGGTTGGCGGGAAGAAGGTTTCATCCGACGACGTGGAAGCCTTCCGCAAAGCACTCGAGGATAAAGTCAAGGCGTCAAGCATTCTGGCCAATTCGGCGTTACAGGCTTCCACCAACTTGGCTCCAAGGCGTGGTATGTCAAATCAAAGCGGCAAAGTGACACTGGCGTCTGCGGCCAAAGTAGCCGCTGCTCTGGGCGCAGACTATGGAAGGACCGCAGGGGAATTCATTGGTAGTGGTCTGCATCACATAGCTGAATTCATGACCAAGTGGGGCGACCCAGCCATGGACGAAACTCTTGCGGGAACTAGAACGAGAAGCCAGATGGCCAGATCTCATCGTCTGCTACCAGATGCGCCCCTTGGAAGGAATTTGGACGAGCTCGCCGACCCCAACTTTGTGCCGCCAGAAGTTGGTCTCCCTGTCGTGTGGGTTAATCCAAACGGCGACCAGCTACCATTGGTAGGGCGCCCTCACCCGTCGACTACACAGACAGCCAACTGCGATCCGGGTCCAACTACATACAACTGGTCGCCCTATGGGCAACCACCCAGTCAACGCGTTGACCGCACTGGCGCCACTACCGGGACTCGTGTCTTTGCAGGTGCTGGAACCCAATATTTGATGCCTCAAGGGGGATCATTGCCGGAGGGATCCTCAAACCTGGGCCGATACTCGGGTCTCGCCGTCGACGCATTTAAGCCAGTATCCAACGCCTTCGATCACTTCGGGAGTGGCACATTGACATACATGGATCATATTGCACCAAACCAGGAATACCGATCACTTACAGGAAATCTTTCTCTGGCCACTTCTGTATCAGATGAGAACACTTATGTCCCCCAGAGTAATTCAGACTCTACTCCGGCGGCTTTCATCCAATCCCAGACCACACAATACAGATCCCCAGTATCTCGTGACCCTTGGAACAATGCGGCAGCCCCAATGAGTTGAGCTTGACATCTTCTGGTGCAAGGTTTTTGTGTATGGGATGAGACTCTTGCCAGCCTGTAAGGCCGATGTACATAGCCCAATGTTCATATGCCGTGTATATATGCAATTCAATGCGTTCTTCAGACGGCCACGTCGAGGGGGTCTTGCCACCGTTCACGACCGCCACATCCTCTCTGACCTCCACCAACGCGTCCATCCTCTGCATCAATCGTCCTCTTTACCTCCGTCAAGCTACAGACAAGGCATCATGGGTAAGCACACCCAGCCTGAAGGAACCAAAGCTGATCTCTGCAGGACTTCTGACGATTATCAGGAAGAATAAAGCGAAATCAAAGGAAATGAGGGTTCTTTTCCTGTACGTCCACTCCTCCACATTCACTCCCCTTCTACCATCGCCATCCTAATCCCCCTTACGAGCCCATCAGACAGAGTCGAGCTGATCCGATAGTGGCCTGGATAATGCTGGAAAGACCACTATCCTCAAGAAACTGGTTGGGGAGGATATATCGAGTATATCACCTACTCTTGGATTTAACATTAAAACCCATATCCGACATGGGTAAGTCTTTCCCTCTGGCTTTCCTCAACCTCCACGTTTCTTCGCTCTACGTCAGCATGATCTAGAAGCTCATCGGATAGATACACCCTAAATATATGGGATGTAGGCGGCCAAAGAACTCTGCGACCATATTGGCGAAACTACTTTGAATCAACAGACGCAGTAGTCTGGGTCGTAGACTCCTCAGATCGCTTACGGGTGAAAGACTGCAAGGAAGAACTACGAACATTACTCGGAGAAGAGGTCAGCTCCTGTCGCCTCTTCATCTTGGGAAAAGCTGACGGGGTAGAGATTATCAGGAGCTACTTTACTTGTTTTTGCGAATAAACAGGATATAAGCGGATCAATGACTTTGGAGGAGATTAGGGATGTAAGCTCTGATCTACTTCTCCTCTTGGGCAAGCTGATATATAGGGATTGGACCTACCTTCTATTGTTAGCCATAAATGGGCTATCCACTCTTGTTCGGCTGTTACGGGTGCTGGATTAGATGGGGGGATGGATTGGATGATCAAGGAAGTTGCTGGGCGATTATACTGGAGCGACTCTAATTCTACTACTACCTCGATACCACCTGCCACTGCGATATCAACTCTGCCAACAGCGACGACTGCATGATGATTTCGTCAAGAAAATGCTTTGGATATGGACGGGTCAGGCTGGAATAACTCAGGCGTACCGCTTTGTATCCCAATAATGACACGAGACGAACATGATGTACGACCTACAATTACGACCCCACAACCCACGATCACGACCATGACCTACGACTCGGGGTCTATGACTTGTAAAGAGGCATACACCTACTTCATCAACGGACATGGATTCGACGATGAAGCTATATGACGAACACCCATAATTACAGATATCACAAACACCAATAACGTATAATTTACCACAGCTTAGTCCATCAACCTAGTTTATCAACCCATCATGCGAAGTATGACTGGATCCTCTTAATCTGGTCTCAGTGATATCAATAGTAGCTAGCCTTTTGAGTTGTCGTGTACGATGCATTGTCGTTAAAAATCTATAGCGTCTACATAAGTAGCACAAAGCAGAGCAGGGCGTATGCGATATGACAAGGAGTCCCACTAGTTCATCAAACATCATCCTCCTCATTATCATCCATTCGAGTCGACATGATTAGATGTTGACCTGAGAGTATTTCTGGTGAGCTGGGGCCCAGGCTCCTGCGGGTGGTTGTGTTGGGTATCCACCTTCATCGAATCGTCTATTCATCAGCGTTCTCCTCTTTCATTTATATTTGGGAACCAGGGGGACATACGGAGTAACAGCCCCACTTCCACCAGCCATACTCTCCCTCTCGTAATTATATCCATCGAATCCAAATCCACTCGAAGCCCTCCGATCAGCCATCATTGGATCCCTAGTAGCTAAATCGGTAGTAGCCATCGTCGATACTGATCCAGCTCGACCATGTTGAGCGTACATTGCTTGTGGGGGTGTGAAGTTTGCCATGGGGTATTCACCAGTTTGACCTTCTTTGGGTACTTGATCGTATTCTTGGCCTCCTTGGTACCATCCTGCGGTTTTGGGTGCTGCCCTCTTCTTTCGCCTGATGCAGCAGAAGGCAATCTGTCATTAGCGTAACTCTCACAAATGTCATAGGGAATGTAGTGTTCAAGGAGGGGGGACTTACCAATGCAGCAAGTAAAGCTAGAACACCGGCACCAACTCCAGCTCCAACTCCAATCTTGGCAGCTGTCGACATTCCCGCATTGGCGCCGAAATTGGAAGCACCTGCTACTGCAGTGCCTGTCGTCGTTCCAGAAGTAGCACTACCAGTAGCGGATTCTCCGTCGGACGTAGAAGCGACCTCCTGAACCTCGTAGTATTTCCTCTTGATGATCTCTGCGGCTTTTTCGGCGACTCCGTATGTCGTACCCATGGTGTGAGCTGACATGTGTAGTGGGATGATGGAAGAGTCGACAACTCGAATGTTTCCTGTTCCGTAGACGATCAATCTAGTGTCGACAACTCCACCCATGTCTCGTGGTAACATGGAGCAAGTTCCGATGGGGTGGTAAGTGGTAACACCGTTTGTTCGGATGTAATCGTCTAGCGCATCACCAGTTACTGTAGCTCCGGGCTGAGTCTCGGCGATGGTAAGTTCACTCATTGGGTTGGCTTGACCGATTCGACGAGCGAATCGCATAGCATTGTTCATGATATCGATGTCGTACCCGACCGAGAAGTAATCAGGGTTGATATTAGGGTTGGTGAAAGCGTTGTTGGAGGTGATAAAGATCGTTCCTCTTGACCAAGGGTGCTGGAGGGCAGCTTGAATACCGACATTGTTGTTGGGCCCGAGGAGATGTAGTAGCATCTCGACTTGTCCTACATCCGTGTCGATGTGTGCTTGTTGGATCTTGTATTGTTCCGATAGACCCCTTGCGACATTGGCGGGTAGATCCTTGTTTGCAACAGTCTCGGTCCATGTTGCATTCAATTGATCCAAGACGAGTCCGGCGTAGTTTGCTGATGATTCTCCTAATAGATCGGCCATGTTGGGGAAAGCGATAGCTTGGTTGACGAATGTCCACATTCCAGTCCGGTCCGCGAGGTACTTGGTCATTTCGGAGTCTTGTAATGCCTGACTACTCGACAAGTTGTTCCAAGTGAGCGTACCGGGTGGTGTGGAGAAGTACATGGTAGCCGTAATATGGTCTTGTAAATTATAACCAACAGGCAGATCGATTCGAGAGTCGACACCTGCAGACGCGAGCTGAGCAGCGGGCCCAATACCGGAAAGCTGCAAGATCTGCGGTGATCCAACGGTACCGGAGGAAAGGATGACTTCTTTCCTTGCGTTGGCGGTGTATGCTGTTCCACCTGCGGAAGGCTGGAATGAAATACCACTAGCGATGATATTTCCATCGGCGTCGTTGGTACCGTTGAATGTAATTTGAGTGACCTGCTGTCCGGTGAGGATAACTAGATTATCACGAGGAGGTAGACCGTCGATGTATCCTGCCTTCGAGTCGGATCGGGTCATGTTGGATGGATTGAGGGTGAGGGGGCAGAAGTACGATCCGTGCGTAGTACCGGAAGCTCCGTCGACTGCGGCAAGTCCAAGAGAAGCCATCGAACTATCATCAGCCATCGCTCCAATCATCATCAAGGTGGACTTACGGTGTCCACGCAGAGACAATGTCAAACATGTATTGGGCGAAACCAGCTTGGATAGCACCCGAAGTGCCGTGGGCAGAAGGGTCGAGGTTCATCCCATGTTCGCTAACTTGGTCTGCACGGGCCGCGGTCCAGTTCTCAGCTTTCATGATACATCGGTTGACCTCGTCCCATCCCCAATCCTCGTCAGCGCCAGGGTTCAGTGCTGGAATCAGTAACGCTCTAGAAAAGACAAGAACAGGGACTCACTCTTCCATGCCTCGTAGTTCTCTCTGTTTCCTCGGTTCCAGTACATCCCATTGACTGCACCTGAACCTCCTAGACCCTTTCCTCTTGGCCAATCTTTGACTAGATTGAGGGCGGATTGTTGAGGTACGGTGTCGTACTGCCAATCCCATGCCGTGTTTGTCAATCCATGTAGATAACTGTTTCCTGATCATCAGCCTTTTATCAAGCAATGCAGGTTCAACATACCTGGGATATTGATCATATCCTGCACTATACGGCCATCTGCGAGGGTTCCAGACCCATCTCCACCTGCCTCGACAACTAGAACAGTCTGATTACTCCATTCACTCAATCTCGCAGCTATGGCTAGACCCGCTAATCCACCTCCTGCAATGATAAAGTCGAATGTCTGGCCATTGACAGTGGAAGCATCGTCTGTAATGGCTCGTTTCAGAGCTCGACGATGGGGATTGTTGGGATTGTGTGCGGCGGATGCAAAGGGAGTGAGAGCAGCCGCGGTGGCTAATAATGGGATGTATGGTAGCATGTTGTAGACTACTAATCAGACGATGTATGATAAGGAGATGAAGTGTTACTTACTATGGCTGAAAATCGGGTGATATAGGAAGGAAGTCTAATAGCCAAAGGACAATCAAGAAGCTTTTCTTTGGTGATTACCCCTCTTTCTTGGCGATCTCGTATGATAATATGGCTGAGGAAGGATGCAAGATCTTGACGAATGAATGTATAATGTATGATAATGTGTAATGGGTGGAGTACAAAAGGAGTGTGCGCCTTATTACAAAAACCACTCGCGCTCTTGAGCTGTTTTCACGTAATAAAAAGTTGCGCGTAGGCTGGTCTACTTGTCGGCTGGGGATTCGGGGAGCTGATGAGTCGTATGTCCGAGTTACACAACGATAATGCTAGCTAATCGATCGTACTGAATTACCTGTACTTGTACAATAAAAGTGACGATTGATTTCTATGTAGCAAGTCTGTCTGTACTCTACCAAGAAATCCGCCACTGTAGTATATGCTGTACTTTTGCTTGTGTCCTTCCCTCCCCCTGCGCCCCCTCCTTACTCTCCATCCCTTGTTCCTTCTCCTACTCTCCTCTCCTCACCCGAGTTGATATGCTGTGCTATTCACTCCTCAGGGTCCAAATGTACTCTACCCTGCCTAGACGCGACGCGTCTTGCTTTTCCCTCTCCTTGTTTAATGGACCCCCTTTCTTGGCAGGGATATCATACACAACGCAGTATTAACACGTCAGTGATCTACCGGAGTGATCCGGTCTCATAACCCCCACTCTCGAGTCGTAGGGAAGTCACTTGCTTGCAGCTTCAATTACCTCGCACCTCACGTATAATGACAGCACCCCTCCGAATCGCAATCACTATCTTCCCGGAAGCGATGGCCCTGGACTGGGTAGGGCCCCTGGACATCCTCAACACCCTCTCCCGGAACGAGGGTTCTAAACCAGAATCAATCCCATCAGTCAAGATAGTGATTGTAGGCGATACCTTAACCCCAATCAAGCAGTCGAATGGAATGATGGTCACTCCCGAGATCACATTCGACACTGCGAAAGGACAAGAATGGGATGCAGTACTAGTACCTGGCGGACAAGGGGCTAGGCCATGGTTTGAGAGTAATAAATCGTGTAGGGATTTCTTGGTGGAGGTCGTTCCAAAGTGTCGATTCGTTCTCACTGGTACGTCCTGCTCTTTGATAGAACAAGCGTCCCTGATAGATAGTATGTACCGGATCATGGCTCCTATCGGCTACAGGGCTACTAAAAGGGGAGAAAGCAACATGTAACAAGAGAGCTTTCGCATCAGTACTAGTAAGTTCTCGCTTTACAATCAGGGTCAGACATGAGGTAGAGGCTAATGATAGGAACAAACAAAAGATCTAGGAGTAATCTGGGTCCCGAGAGCAAGGTCAGCTTACATCAAACTGGAAAAGAGATAAGCTAAAGGATAGATGGGTAGTATCAAACAAATTCTGGACTTCATCCGGTGTCACAGCTGGTATCGACATGGCAGCCGCCTTCGTTAGGCATTGGGTTGAATTACACGTCGGTTCAGAGGAGGGTAAAGTCATTTCGGATGACTTATTGGGTGTAACGGAGGTCATGTGCGTTCCATGGCCTTTCGACAGGTTTAGAGCTGATATCAGTGCTTCTGACCAAAATGAAGATCCTTGGGCTGAATACTACAATCTCGTATAGCCCCTTCGAATGGGTAGAAATCGGGATTCGCGAACCATATGGAGGAACGAAAAACTTGTCAAAGTGAAAAAGGTTTGGGTATGTCTACATCGCAAAGTCCTCTAATCGTTGTATCGTAGCATGTACATATATCGCTCTTTCTCCCTGACCTGCCTGATCTGGTCTCGCCCTACACATCTTCGTCCTCTTACTGATCACTTCCTCACTCCTCTTCCCTATCGCTACATCCCTCCCTCATACATTCAAACTCCATCATCCACCGTCTAACATCCACCATTCAACCTGTTTTTCTGTCCATCAGCTCCATAACACGACTCGAGAATTCCGCTAAAGCGGAACCCAATCGATGACTCACAGGCCAATCATATCCAGCTGACGACCACAAGGTATTATTCTGATTCTGATAAGCCTCAGGATGACTATCGATATAATCCTTAGTTGGGTGACTGGCTGGGTCGCATCCAATACTACCGAATCCTGGTCGTTGCCAGACCCGGACGTAATCGATGAGGAAAGTGTCGGGCATTGGGAGGTTTGCGAAATCTACGTTTTGCCAGTTGTTTGACATTCCGCAGTTGAGGATCTGGGATCAGCGTAATTCATGATGACCGAGACGAAGACGAGACTGCGCGGGCGAATAGAAAGTATATCTCTCCCTGCTTTCGTCTCTTATTGACCGCCCTCGTCCTTCGGACTCGGGCTGTGGACTCACCATAGCCATAGGTTCCTCCGGAATCAACCTCTGCCCCACATCAACCCTTGGATTTGGCCCAATCGCCGAATTTCTCAATGTCCAAGCTTCCCGCCCACCCCCAACCCAAGTAATATACCCATTCTCCCTATTCTCGGGTTCAGCATGCAACTCGAATCCCCATTGAGTAAACCCTCCTCCAGTCATCCTATACGAATCCCGTTCAATATCAGTCAAATGACTAGCGGCTTGTTGGAATTCTCCTCCAACCCATCCATTTGCGCGGGTATAACGGGGGTTTGCGATTGTTACTGATCGAGTGGAATTATCGGGGATGAGGTAGTAATCGTCAAAGGGGGCTAGTTGGAGTGATTGGGATACTACTCCCGTCCAGGGGCTTCTGCCAACGTCGATTTGGGCTTCGACGATATCGACCTCGGGTGCTGATCGGCCGACGTTGACGTTGGGGCCGGGATGGTCTTCTCCTGGGCATGTACATGCGGATAGTCGTTGTCCGGGGAGGCTACTATCAGCACCAATCACAGGCATACAGATAGCTCAGGTCGAGCCAGCTTAAGCCGACTCCACAACCGCTTAACGGCGGAGACTTACAAAGACAGTATACCATTATTCCCCTCCGTACCCGTAGTCAAAGCAGCGGTAGGACCCGTCATATTCGCCCAAGTCTGATTAGGCATCGTCCCAGCATCACAAGAATCATAAGAATAAGGCCAAGTTCCTTCATTAGTAGCTCCATATCCCGGCCTGCCCAAATTTCCCATGGTCCAAACACCAGGCCAGAAACCAGTAATATCAGGTGTACCAGGGTATTGAACGTTTACTTCAATGTAGAAATTGTTTTGGAAACAGAGTTTATTCCATGATTGGAGCATTGCTGATTTGAAATTTAGGTCGCCGATGTTTTCTTGAGAAATTGTTATGACGAGATTACCGTCTTTGGTGGTTGCTGCTGAGGGGTGGTAGTATTCGAAATCGACTGTTCCCCAGTAGTGTAGGTCGACACCTGATGTCAGCACTGGGTAGAGGTGCGATAGCACCGAGGACGAGTGGTACGAGTAGTATACCGGCACCTGGTAAAACTGGTACCGGTACTAATATACTCGACGCTAAGCGTCTCGTATAGTCCTACTCCCTGTACCACTGACTCATCCTCGTTCGCTACGCGAACTCGGTTTCTTGGACTCACCCTGCCAGAAAGGATCATCTCCCTCATAAAACGTCCTGCCATCCTCATTGAACTCATCACTAAACACAAGTTCCCAATCACTATTCCCATCAAATCCAGTCCTCGTCATAAACTCCTGAGGTGTATCCGGATCAATCATCCGCGGCATACCAGGTATATCAGGTACTTGACCTGTCGCATTGATTCCACCGAGGTTATAAGCGCCATTTGTTGAAAGCGAGGAAGAAGTGAAATGAGCAATCATGGGGTATCCAGCGAATAAAGCGATTGTACCCGCTGCTAAGATCGCTAAACATCCAATATTGGCTACTCCTCTAGCGGTAAAGATTGTTCCTCCTCCCTAATTATCAGCTCTATCTCGAACATCTCCTTCATGGAGTGTGACGGCCTGACGGCCTGGCGAACTTACACGTCGATCTTTCGGATCATAATTATGTAAATAATCATCATCCTCTTTACTCCAATCATTCGGATCTCCGGGGTAAAAATTGGTGTCACTAGCACCAGGAGCTGGTGGTGATCTATCACTTGCCCTCAAGTTGACGGAAGATGAAGCGACTGATGTTCGGGTATTGAATGATGAGGAGGGACCGTAGCGGGCTCCTTGGCCTACTTGGGAAGCTGGCATTCGCTGGATGTCAGCTTTTCCACAATGTCTTACAGGACAAAGAGGGTTGAGGATGTATAGGTGAGATCATGGCGATGGGTAGAGAACATACCCTGTCCTCCCCAGTTAATAGCGATTGATGTGAATCACTCCTAGACATATCGTCCGCGTTCCCTAATAATCCCCTAGTAGATCCAGAATTCGATAACCGATTGTAATTAGTTGGTGTGGGCGTAGATCCCCAGTCTCTTCCCGGCATAGGCTATATAAGTCGAAATAACGATGAATTCTGTAAGCTGAGTAACGTTGTATAGTAAAGTAAAATGAACTTGTAGATCGGCGAGTGACTTTCTTACATCGCGCCAGAAAGCAGCTGTGCATCTTTAAAGCCAAGCCAAGACTCTCCCAGTCCCTCATCACGACCGCCGAGAGTGAGGGCGAGAGAGGATACTTGTTTAAGTGGCTTGGTAGGAGTTGAGATGACTGTGAAGGGATAGAAGCAGAGCTTGGACCATTCAGGGTCGAGCAGCCAAGAGAAGGTCGGGTTAATGCCAAGAGATTAGGTTGTCGCCGGTAAAAGTCAGTCACGTGATCTGGGGTCCGGGTAGGCGAAGCGGTTCTTTAAGCTGATTGCATACGGAGGATTGATGTGGATGCGCATATTCAAGAAGATGTACGAATATGCGTGTACAGACAGCGACTCGTCGTCCAGAAGTGCACGGTTCCATCAGGCCCCTTGTTTCGAGATTGGTTTTCGACCTCCTCACTGCATCGTCTACATCCTTGCCGAATCCGCTTTTGACGTCGGGGAGGCCTCGATTCCGAACATCCATCATGCGTGCCCTGCTTGTGTCAGCACCACAATTGTTCAATTAGTGACCGGTCACCTCATCGTTGATGCTGGGACTCCATGATCGCTGTTTCGAAGTGTTCCCGGCTCCGTGGCAGGTGCCAACACACTCAAGATTCTGGGTGGGGCCGAGCACTTGTATTCCGACTGCGAGATTGGATATTGCTCAGGTAATAATCCCTTGCACGACCCTTGAGAGTGGGCCAAAGTGCTCTCCCAGCCGGCTTCGTCATTTTCCTATCACCTTTTTGACTTGCACGATTGATGTAAAACTCAGCAGTGGTGGGAAGAGTCGCTAGGAAGATCATTCCCTCGGGCGGTACCGGAATCTGGGACTCTTCATTGACATTGTCGTTACACGTCTCATATCGATCTTGAAAGAGGGTAGCAAGCTCTTTGGAGACCTTCCAGCTGGCATGTGTCGGATCCTGATAGCGTTGGTCCGTCAAGTCTTCAGCGCCTTTGGTATAGGCTGCTTGGTTCGCTCTTGCATGACTCTTGAAGACTGATACGACGGCCTCGGCGATAGGTTCGAATTGCTTCGCAGTGGCTTCCGAGATTCCGAAACCCCAGCCTCCGCAAAAATCGGCACTGAATTTTGCCGTTCCCGGTTCTCGTGTACTCCCTTCCTTGCTCCCGGTTTCCAGGCTGCAGGATATGACGCATATCCCTCCTTTACTTTTACAACCCGGAAACGTGTCGAAAGCCCGCTGCGTCACGTTGATCGAGATTACTTCGTCAGGTGATGTATTTGGTTCTTGTGCCGGATTGTAAGCACAACTCGGGGCCAAGACAGGAGGTCGACAAAGAAAACCATTGCTCGGTCCGCCGTATGAAGGATGTTGTTGTTTGCCTTGTACAGACAGCCCCTTGCTTGTGTGATCTACATCATGTTTCAGCAGCCATGAGCACCAGTCGAACTCAGGCTCATTCGGCCCATCACAAGAAACAACATCTTGTGGCATCTCTTGTGGCTGACGCATATCGTGCATGGTATCCTCGTGTCGAGATTGCTGAATGTCGCTTCCAGGATCTTCTTGGTTTGCACAGCCTTCGATCACGGGAATATTGTCCAGCTTGTCCCAATCGAACGTAGATGTATCGAGTACCCCAGAGGGGTTGAAGCCCTGAGATATCTCTCGAGGCTGCCATCGTTCGACGATGGGTGCTTCCCTACTCGGCAAAACGCCCAGCATATCCGTATGCCGATTACGACTTCGCTGTCCACGATCCAAGCCCATTCGACCAGGGGAATGTAGTCCCTGAGTTCCGAGACCGCCAAAAGGGTGGTCTCTGGCATCGGAATCGATGCCTTGGCTGAACAAGCGGTTGGCCGCATTGACAAGTACCTGCCTCGGCTGAGCACTTGTGTCATGTGACTTGTCCCCGGGACTACTGGGCAGTGATAGGGGGTTGTATTGACTGGGGTCTAAGCTGAAGTATACTGGTGTTCTGGCATACGATAGACCGCCTTTTAAAGGCGAGCTCGCCTTGGAGTGGATGCCATCAAGGTTGGCATCCTGTAGTTTGCCTGCGATCAATCCCTCCGGTCTTGGTTTCGATGGTGCAGTGGGGCGAAATCTTGTTTTGTTAACACCTCCGTTTGCAAGTCGGCTCGAGACATTTGGTGTTGTGCCTGTTTGCGGGAAGCTCATTTTGTTTCTCTTGGCGTTGACAGACCCGCCATGATGTTTGTGGAGGCTGGCAGAAGCGGAGTGCATAGACTGGACAGAGCGCGGTGGCTCACTGGGGTGTCGGTACTCCATGGGGCGTGACGATTAGAGGGAATGAAATCTGAGTTTCCTCGAATCGTGATTTGAATCAGACTTGCGGTAGACAGTATGTAGTAGACTTTCTGTTTAGTGTGAATTGGAAGTCATAGGTGGAAGGATGGTCGCACAAAGGTTGCCTCGGCCCTCAAGTTTCACTTATGAGCTTCCTTTGGGAATTTTTAGTGTATATCAAACCATGGCCCGGGGTCATGACCCAAGAGCTGAAAGATTCTCTTTTGCCCCCCAGCAGGACCAGAAGGATGACATCATGAAGCACTGCTGGTGATATCGGGGACCGGGAGCGACGACCACAAGGACACATTCTGCGCTAACGAGTCACAGATCTGCCGGTGGATCAACTTCCGCTTGACATCGCAATACAGAAGATGTGACAATGTGAGTCAATACTATACACAGCTGTACAGTATATGCGTGTTTTAATAGTAGACTGCGGGTGGCGGGACTGGATACATTATATGCAATAGAATAAGTAACGAATAAGTGGAGCCGGTTGACAATGTTGGTAGAAGATGATGTTTACTTGGACACGTCACAACAATCCTAACACCTCATGGATGGTGCTGTCGCCTCCGTCCATCACCTGTGCTACTCCTCTCGTCTTTCTCTCCTATTCTTTGGATTGGGTACCCTTGATGGTCGTAAGCGGGTGGAGAAAGATTTCGAGTCATGAGCCCCGAGCTGGCGTTCTCAGCTGTGACTGCGTCGTGGGAAGATTGAGTCTTGTGACGGATTGCCCATTATCTTTAGTGATAGCGATGAGCTGAGTTCGGAAATAAGAGCTACTGCGAGATTGTCTCTCTGGGGGCGCTGGTCGATGTGCTCTGTCTAACAACATGAGGCCGAGTAGGTCATATTTCTGAAAACGACCAGGATGTTTGAGCAAAATCCCAACCAGGGTGCACGCTCATATCGGGCGAAATCAGAGGTGCACATTGATTTCTGTATACATACAACAATGAGGTCCAGAGGTACTGCTGATTGAATAACAGGAGTGCCAAGGTCTCCTATCAGCTATAGCCGTGAATATACTCCACCTTTGTGATGGTTTCAGCCCAGACCCTTGCATCACCAAGTTGGATACCATTCCTGGTCAAACTCTGGTACTCTATCCTGATCTTGAAGTGCGGGTTGAAACTCTTCATCAGGGAAGGGAGGATTGCTGTTGGGCTGAGTGTAGCTTTGATGTTGTCCCTGATATCCCATTGCACCCTCTTCCCCACCCAAAATATCAATGTGAGGTGCTTCCTGCATCCAGTCCTCAAAAGATTTCTTGCCATTGGTGAAGGGCGACTGATTGTCTGCAATTGACCCGTATGGCCCTTGATAGTGATTGGCGTCATTGGACCATCTGTCACCTAAGTGATTGGTGGCGGCAGTCTGAGGAGCAAGGGCAGTAAATCCGCGCCCAGGAGTGTTTGGGTACAGGGTGGATGCAGATGCCTGCCTCTGTGTTGGGAGATGGGAAGTGTGGCTATGTTGTGGGGGCAAAGGATTGAAACCAGGATTGGCAGAAGAAGAGATGTGGTAATTGTAGCCAGGACCAAGACGTTCCGGGCAATATGGTAGGTTTGCACCAAACGTATGTATTTGTTGGGATTGTCCGTGATGGGACCATGTTTGTGACAAGCGCAGCTCATCATATGGGTCAATGTTGGCACTGAAGTCCTTCAGGCCAGGATAGGGAGCTTGGAGGTCCTGCCTGTAGGTTTGCGGAGCAGGGGAGCCGAGCCAGCCTTGAGTGCCGCTTATGGGGTACTGAGGGTGCTGGGATAGCCCAAATGGTCAAGGAAGGCTGTCAAGATTGGAGGGATGACAATGCAAGTCCCAGGCCGTTGTGTTGGGTATATGAAGATGTTGAGCATGTTCCTGCATAGATTGAGCCATTCCTTGTCCGCAATAACACTGTCATGGCGGCCACGCGTATCTCCTATTCTACACGCCTATTCAACCGCTCGCCTATCAATATCTCAAATATACCGCCGCCGTTGGCGCCGGCAAAGGATCCCTTCCGAGGATACATCAACGCCGCTTCTCCCATCTGATGGAACTATCCGTTGATAGTAACCTGCCAGATGGAACATTCTCACCTGATGGAACCCAAAGGGACGTTAGAATGTGAAGTAACAAGCAAGGAAGAGGATTCTATATAGCTAGCAACAAGAATTCTATCCCCGGTAGAATTCTCCTACTCAAAGTCAACGTCTATATTATACTCGTAATCTAAACTTGCATCTACTTGCTTCTACGGTACTCTAATTAGCTATCCCTCGATACCTATTAGACTCTCCTCCATTCTACTCTCGAACTATCGATCTATTCCATCTCAAGGTTATAAGGTTACTATACCGTGGACGCTATAGAGCACTGTGACAAACACTGTCGAATGCTGCTTGGTGGGCCTCAAACAGCTTACTCCCCTCTACTCCCTGAAACTTGGATCCTGGCGCCAGATCCCCCCGGAAATGGTATCCATTTTTGGTGGAGTCGCAGGACACGACCACGAATACAGCCCCCCCTAGCACCTCGCTGTTGGCAGAGGCACTTCCGGGAGGAAGTACTCCGAACCTCAGCCTTGGCCTCTGGACCGTGGACAGCAGAGAGTGTCCTGGCGTTGTAGGGTTTTGAGCTCCCGATCCGGCTGTAGCGTCTCGCCCCGTACCAGGATGAGAGCCTACGGCGTTCATTGCAACAGAAGAGTGGTGACTCCCAAGGGATGGATTCCGAGGCTTTGAAGCTCGCTTGTAGCTGTCCGAAGTGTTGGTACAGAGGTATGATTGTTTGAGTAGCGAGCGTCGAAAAGAGGTTGCGTTTCCTGTTGTTCCTTGCGATCGATCAGGCGTGGTGAGTGATGTATGAAGGTAATTTGTCAAAAAAGTGTGTGCGAGTTGATCTGCGGTTTCGATACTACGATTTGCTTCCTATATGATTGTCCACTAGATGTCTAGAGGTGAATCGGGGTCAGTACAGTAAGAAACAAACAACCGTGGGGTTGGCAAGCAAGTATGTCGAAGTTTGTGAATTGGAAGTCATACGTGAAAGGACGGTCAAACAAAGGTTGTCCCGACTACGAAGTTTCATTTACAACCTTCCTTTGGCAGTTTACAACTAGCGACCCTTAGGCCAATACCCTGGCCATAGAACCACCAACTCACCTCGCCCCGTTCGTACGCAACCCTGCCCTTGTGAAAGGGAACGCAATATGGGATGAGAAGCGGTTTTGTAGATTTCGAGGAGGTTAAATGCCACATTCTTCTTAGTGTACCAAGTACTCAAGGTTGGCCCACGATGGTGAGGCTGTTGCTCTGTTGTCTAGTTCTGTGAACGGTGTGCTATACTCGGAGGAGTCCGCCTTGTCATGGCTTGAAGTTGGTTTCACGACCTCTTCCACGTGGTGATGTCTGATCCCGTCACTAAGGTTAAGGTACCTTAGTACTTTCAGAAATCAGTCACCTACACTTGATTGTATTCAGACAGGAGCAATGGCAGCAGAGGTTAGCTCAGCACCTCAGGCAGTATGTCGAAGCTGACAATGTAGGTAGACGAATACGCCCTCCTCGCAGGTCTGCTAAGGCATTTCGACCTTACCTCCACCCCCACTACCTCGCGGAGAGAGAATTACCCAGGAGGATTATTATTTATTGATCGACTCCTAGCTCTAGCTGAGATTGATGGTAAGCCTAACACTCTCATTCAACGGGAGTAGGGAGCTGATATCAGGTCCATCACTCTACCCTCCCACCTCGCCCGTTGGATACAGAAGACTACTCCACGCTATTCACTCTTCCCCACTCGACCGACTGAAGAAAGATTGTTTCTACTATTACCTCCTTAGAGATGGTTCTGCCCAGGATGGAGAGATGATGGAAGACAGAGATCATGGGGAGAGGAGTAGACGGTTCGCAGAGAGTAGATGTTTGAGTAAAACTTGGAGGGTGTTTATGGATGGGTATTGGGCTTTGGATCATGGATTATGGGAGGTGAGTCTTCCTTCCTTCTGCCTCATCTCGGCCCTTGGATCTCCTTCTGGATCAATCTAGACCTCGTGGGAAGAAAGACGGAGAGAGGGGAATAGAGCTGATGAGCAGGACGCAATCACAAACCTTACAAACCCCCTAATAACATCCATAAACTTCCCATCCGAAATCATCTCCACCCTCTCGCTCCTCGCTCCCTCAAACCAATCCCTAGAATTAATCCACAAATTCCTTTTAACCCGCCTCCCGGACGAGTCCACCCCCGAAACCGATCTTCAACTCTATACCATCTCCCTCGCTGCTTCCCAATCGGTCTCTTCTGCGTTCTCTTTCATTCGGTCATTACCTATCGATAAACAGGGGTCTTTGCGGGATGGGATTTGGGCATGGGCATTTGGAGCTCCTAGGATACCTTGTGGTTTACCTCAAGGTAAAGATACGGCGAACCATACCGCAATCAAGGAGATCTTGCACCTCCCCCTCCTTCCCGCTGAGGACGATCACCTACTTCAATTCCTGCTTTCGCCACCTCGCCTATCACCGCAATCACTCTCGCTACTACACGATCTCGTCACCCTTCGACTCATCCATCAAGGGAAATATGCCGAATCCCTACAGCTCGATAAGGAATTGGCTGGGAGTGGTGGAAGTGAGGAGAGCAGACAAAAGAGGAGGGAGATGGTCAGGGAGTTTATTGCGATCCTACCAGAGGCACAGTGGAGGGTATTGGCGGTCGATGGAGAGTACGTCTCCAGCAGGCGAGAAGGAACCGCGAATGGGTACATGGAAGTCGACGCACCAAAGGCTACCACCAAAAACGTACAAACAGCCCCAACACCAATCAAGCAGATCCCTACATTCCCACTCGAACCCACCCAAAAATCATCAACCCCAACCCCCAAATCAGCAACCCCGATTCAACCAAGGGTGGTATCATCTACAAACTCGCCATTCTCCGGCCCACCCCGATTCGCATCCACCTCAAATAATCAAGTCAATTCACCTCAGATCGCCCGAGTCCTATCAGGCTCACCATTTACATTACCCATGTCTCGTGGAGCAAATGCTGTCCGAAGCGCTAGTTCATCCGGTATGAGGACGCCGACCATGGGTAGTCGGGAACTTCCGATTCCTCGACCTAAAGTCCGGCCTGTTTTGGATGAGGAGGAGAGAAGAGGGAGGAATACGAGAAAGAGGGGTAGGGAATCTGATGTTGATATGGATATGGAGCAGGAACAAGCGCAGGATCAGGAGGAGGAACCGGTACAGGAAAATGAAGCGGGAGAAAACGCAGATACAGAGATGGAGTTATCGAAAGATGACGTCGAGCCAGAGCAGGCCCCAGAGTCAGAGCAGGAACAAGAGGAGTCACAACCAGAGCCCATGCCCGAAAAGCAACCTACCCCACCTCCACCCACACCTCGAACACGCCGCGCCAAACCCCCTCCACCTCCAGCATCAGCAACCCCAAAACGCACCACTCGAAAATCTACAATCCCCCCTCCATCACCATTACATGCCCGCATACCAGGCTCATTCGACTTATCTATTCCACAATCTGTTCCAGAGGATAAAGCACTACAATCCAAACCCCGTCCAGCCCGAAAGACACAGACCAAGACTAAAGAAATCGAACCGCCCAGAAGCCGGATGACTCGATCTGTCTCTAGAGCTATTTCACTTGATATGGAGGCTTCGCCTCCTGTTGCTGCGAAGAGGGCTAGGAGTCGACGGGGGAGTACTGCTACTGTTGCTAGTGTTGCTGAGGAGGAGGTTGGTAGGAGGGGAGCAAGCCCGACTCCAAGTACGAGATCTAGGGTTGGGAGTCAGACTCCTAGAAAGAGTACTAGAATGAGAAAGTAGTCCTTTAATCCGTGTGGACAAGTGTCTATGCACGTGAAGTCCACAAATAACGTGTAAAAGTGGAATGCAGAATGATATTGCATACCAATCTCAATATCATCAGCAGATGAGAAATGTATATATTGCATTCAGTCATATCACCCACCCGACTCTCATCGTATATCACCACCGCCTCCTACTTACTCGCCTCCTCATCCCAATCCATTCCTCGATTCGCATCATCGAGTCTAGATCTGCTCTGTCAGCCTCCGCCTCCCGGGATAAGCTCGGCACGGCCTGGCGGCCAGACCGTTACTTACATATTGACTCAACCACCTGAATCCTTCACCGTAACCCTGACGCATGACGACAGAGCACATGAAAACTTCGATAGGTCGGATATCTCGAAGGGGGATCTTTCCCTGGGAGCGTTAGCGATTTCTCGTTTTCCGTTGCGTATCAAGAAACATCGATGGAAAGAGTGTAGGATCGTGATAGAAGGGAGAAGGAGGGAGAGAAACTAGAACACACCTTTCCAGTAGTCTGGTACAAACCTAATTGATGCCTCAATTCCTCCTCTGATACAGCGGTAGGGGCATCAATCTTGTTTCCGAGAATGACGAATGGGACCATTGCTAGGGATTCGATTGATACTGTTTGTCAGCTGTGCTGTGCTTTGATGTAGATTATCAGAATATGGCGAGGCTGGAATATGGATTATGGATATGGGAGAGGAGAGTGACTAGTGAGAGATGAGGGATGGGGCCATATGATGGATCGCCACCACATTATCCCTAGCTCCTGTACTCGCGACCGCTCACGTCCTTCGTCCATCCGCTCGGGCCAGACACTTCCAACTTCAGGACCCAGCCACCCTGGTTCCGACCTCGTATCCGCGAGGGTGACCTTCCCCTCACAGATATTCCCTCGTATAGAGCTCCTCATTCCAGCTCTACGGCTCCGCCTTATTTGTTCGGACATGAGATAAATGCTTGCGCTCCAGCCCTTCAGGCTGTCGATATACCTCCCTCGGGCTTCGCCCTCGGTCGGGGGACTTACACAAAGAATCCAACTCTGCCTTACTCTCCGCAAACCTCTCTTGATCGGCACTATCAACCAAGAATACAATTCCATCAACTTCAGGGAAATAATCCCTCCATAGTCTTCTAGCTTGCATATGACCTCCCAAGTCGTAGGTTGTGAATTTAACATTTCCGATTGCTAGTTCCTCGGATGCTGCTTGTCAGCCTGCCGTTAGGCAGATGGGGATGGAGAAGAGGACGTACTTGGGTGCAAGGTAGGTTGGAGAGTTGCCAATCTATCGTTCTTCAACATGTGGAGAAGGGTCTGATATCAGCATTAAATTATTCACTTCATCATAGAAGGACATACAGTCTTTCCGGCATTATCGAGACCTAGGAAAAGAAGTTTGGCGGATTTGTTGGTCAATCCTAGCTGGTCAGCTTTCACGCAATGATCCTTGAAAAAGGGGGACATACCGAGAGAAGCGAGGACGTCCATAAACCATTGCTATTCCGTTAGCCATCTTTCTCTACTCCATGCTTTTCTCAACTCCGTCCGGTCCCTATCACCCTTCCATTGCCTGAGCCAGAGATGGACTGTACTTACAAAGATCCACATGATTGCTTAGGTATATGTATATATGAATATGATAAAAGGGGGAGTACCAAGGGGAGTGAGAGAGTGTTAGGTGACGTGTCGCATGCCTAACTAAATCCACGTGGCAAGTGGCGGACGAGGAGGTGGAGGTGATTCCAATAAAAGTCAGAAAGGGGACCTGACAAATCAACTTATATCCTATTGCTGTCTTTACTTATATCTCAATTCAACAACAGTATCAGATGTCAGGTGAAGGATCATCTTCCAACCAGGACGAGGTTTTACAAACTCAATATTCCCCCGAGGATATTAGTCAATTCAATAAAGAGTTGGATGGGAAGACACCCCAGGAGATTTTGGTTTGGGCGATTGATCATTTGGATGGATTGTATCAGACTACTGCTTTTGGTCTGTGAGTATCTCTATACTCTGCACTAATGTGGAACGAAGGTTCTGGACCATGAGGAGAGGGGCTGATGATAGAACGGGTACTGCTGCCCTTGATATGATCTCCAAGATTTCTCTAGACCGTGAAGAGACCCACTTAGTTCCCCTTGTACGTCCATCTACACTATTCGAGGAAGACGAGCTAATACCCAGATATTCCTAGACACCCTCCACCATTTCCCCGAAACCACCGCCCTAGCCCAAACAGCAGCAGACAACTACCTAGCCCCTCTACACACCTACACCCCACCATCCGTATCTACCGCAGAAGAGTTCGCTTCCAAATACGGTGAAAAGTTATGGGAAACAGATGAAGCCTCTTATGATTACCTTGTTAAAGTAGAACCTGCCGCCAGGGCATATAAGGAACTTGGGGTTAAAGCTGTCATCACGGGCCGGAGGCGTAGTCAGGGGGCAGAGAGGGGGGAGCTGCAAGTGTTGGAGGTTGATGAGAGGGGATTGATTAAAGTTAATCCGTTGATTGATTGGAGTTTTAAGCAGGTTAAGGAATATGTTGATTCCGAGTAAGTCGGGCCGTAGGCCGTCGAGAATAGGGGAGTAGCTGATAAACAGGGGCGTACCATACAACCCCCTCCTAGACCAGGGATATCGCTCAATAGGAGATATTCACTCTACAGCCAAACCTGACCCAAATAACGTTTCTTCAGATGCAGGTGAGAGATCAGGTAGATGGCAAGGGAAGAGTAAGAGTGAATGTGGATTACATTCGAATTATTGGGAGATGAAGAAGAAGTTTGAACAGAAGACGGAAGCTGCACCGGCGAAGGAGTAGGTAGAGGGTGTGGCATGTATACATTGTATCTGCTTTGAACAAAAATTATCCCTCCCTCCATCTTCAAAGATAGAGGTTTCGCGCTCATAAGCATGACCTGGCTCAGCATGTTTGAGATCGTTCCCAGTCGGTCTCGCTCTAAGCATCCTCCATAGCCTTCACAGCAACAGCCAATTTCCCCTTCTCCACCAGTACAAGGCGTCCAAATTGCTCAACGCCAAACGCCTCTGAATCTCTCGAGGGAGCTGTACGGAATGGGTATTCGTGGATATAAGTAGCGACCTATCATTAGCTCTTCCCCTGTTTCGCCTCCTTTCGACTCAGGCATTCCTCCGCTCGTCTACTCATCTTCATCTACAATCGGCCCTCGAGCAGTGTATCGAATGTTGGAATGGGGACGGTTGAGATAGATAGACGGACTTACTTTGTCGATGTATTCCTCTTCTGGGTGATATGGGAATGAACCGCTCGCGAGGGGTGCGATGGTAGTTTTAGACTTTCGTTTCTTCTTTCCTCCTCCCTCACTGCAAGTCAGCCTTTACTCTATATCAACCATCGAGCCCAATTTTGCCTCAAGATGAGTTACTTCTCCTTCGGCCTTACGGCCTCTGGAGAGATGAGACGGCCTATCGGCCTGACTCACCCATCAACTTGCATATCCAACCCCATCCCCTCCTCCCCTCCCTCAAGACGATACCCCCTCCCCCAAAGGATCCAATGCGTAATCTCCTTCCCCTCCCCCGCTTTGAGTTCATCTAACAACATCTTGTATAATGGCGGTATGAGTGGTAAAGGTAGATTCAAGAGTCGTAGTGAAAAGACTAAAGCGGGGCGGGAAGCCATTGCTGGTGATATTGATGGTTCTAATAACATTTTGATTGGGTTTCCGGAAGGTAATGTTTTGGTTAAGTATTCCAGGAAAGGTTTCAGAGCTGGATTTTCCTGGTTGTTAGCATCTCTTTTCGGGGTCCGTGAGGGCGGTATTGATATCATGTCGAATCGCTCCTGGGAAATAGTGGTTGACGAGTTTCATGGCCTCGAGTACAGGCATGGGTGAAATAATGGATGAGAAACTCACGCGGTGCTTGGCAATATCAACAACCCCAACCAATCCCCACGGATCACTCTCCTCCCCATCAGTCTTGATACTACTCCCAGCCCCCAGTCTCACTCCCTCACTTAAGATCAATTCAGCCAAGGGGTGAACATCGATAATTTCATCGTCGTGTGATAATGTCTGGCGTAGTAATCTTTTTACTGCCATCCTAGATATTAGCCTTCCTTTTCCGGTGCTCAAGTACGAGCAACAGGGACATACTGGTCAACATCTGGATTTAGGTTATGAAAATCGAAATCGACATTAATCATGCTCTACCCATCAGTTCCTATGTCCATCTACCTCAGATCCGTCAAGACTTTGTCCATAAAGTCTCGGTAGGGATACGAAGGATGGGCACGTACAACATCACTACCCGCATCACTAGAATCATCATCTTCATCCTCCTTAGGTGCGTTCTTCCTCTTTGATTGAGCGGCTGATTCAGCAGTCATAGCTTCAATCCTTCCTGACATTTTGTTGCTTGTATCCTTCTCTTGGTTGTAGATTGGTTTCCGGTTGGGCGTTATGGATAGGATAGGATAGACGGTGGATGGATAGTGGAGGAGTACAAAATTCAGAGATAGTTTAAGCGGTATTTAAGCGGATTGACGTCAGACGTCAGATATCAGATGGATCAACTGAACGACTTCCATCGATAAACCAGCTGGTCAATCAAGCTAGGATGGCTTCCAGGCAGGGCTCAATAGCCAGCTTCTTCAAGAAACCAGTCCCTAAAATCGAATTGAAGCCCAAAGTTAAGCTCGACTCAGCGATTGTACAGAACCGAGAGAATAGTGAGGGAGGGGGGATCATCGATCTTACGGACGATACTGTCGATAATGAGATTCTCGATACACCGAGGAAACGAAGGAGACTATCGCCTCGACTCGAAACTAAGCCAAAAGCTGAGATCTCTGCAAGTAAGGCAAACCAGGAGCTTCTCAAGATCCATCCCAACGAGCCATTTACATATCCACCCCCTTCCCATCCTTCCTACCCCCCACCCCCCTCTCGCACGCATAATCATCCATTCGAAATCCCGCCCCCGTCTCAGAAATTACTGGAAAATATTCGATTCAATCCAAATCCTAAATCAATCCTAAAACCCGACCTCAATCTCGATTTACTCTATTTCAATAAATTCATCGAATCAGGCTCAAAGGAATTGTATGATTACTTATTGGAGTCGATGCCTTGGTATCGCGTTACGTATGTCACTAAGGGTTTCACGGTGAATACTCCTAGGTGGACTACTGTTTTTGGAAAGGACTTGCAGAGTAAAGATTGGAGTGGGTATCCTGTTGGTGTTAGGCCTAGGGCTATTCCGGAGATATTATTGCGGTTGATGGAAATCGGTACGTTTATGTCCCCTCCGTTCCCTCTCTGTCCCCCCTCAATTCGATGGATGAGACAAACAAGAGACTGATGAGTAGTGGAGAAAGTGACTGGGGAAACATACAATTTCACTCTAGTGAACTACTACGCCTCCGGCTCCGACTCCATATCCTATCACTCCGACTCCGAATCCTTCCTAGGTCCTCAACCCTGCATAGCCTCCCTCTCCCTAGGTTCCTCCCGTGATTTCTTACTTCGACACGTCAACAAAAACATCAAGTCAGACGAGAAATTCATTCTAAAAGATGGAGATATGATAGTTATGCGAGGAGGGACTCAGGCGAATTGGATGCATTCTATCCCTAAACGAGTTGGAGTTGGGGGTAGATTGAATTTAACGTTTAGGAAAGGGGTTGTTAGGTATGCTACTAAGAATTATGGGGATTATAATGTGGGGAAAGGACCTATGTTTAGGTGGATCAAGGGGGAGATGGTTGAGCAGAAGGGATAGGACAGAGGTTTGGACGATCCACCGAGATACGATACACAGAGATACGATACACAGAGATACGATATACCGAGATGAGATCCATTTCGAGATTGGAAGAACGCCTTGACATATGGGTCGGTTCCACCCTTTGCTTTCGCCTTGGAAGACGATATCTGATCAAGCTAGGGAACTTGGGATCCTCGACCCGACACTCGAGACACCATCCGGCAATCACTTCCTGGACTTGAATTGCATGATCGATATGATTCTATAATACATCTAGAAT
>Ga0308160_10001521_pt1 | contig 32108 bp, 57 predicted proteins | sample PhyFR1_FD_201036 | JGI IMG/M metagenome (GOLD analysis project Ga0308160, IMG submission 201036) | Phyllosphere microbial communities from UC Gill Tract Community Farm, Albany, California, United States - DLSLF.R1 | ecosystem: Host-associated > Plants > Phyllosphere > Unclassified | place: USA... | reverse complement strand
TACTTTAGCTTGCGACCTGGCTGCGATCAAGCGCTGAGCAGGTCGAAGCGCACCAGGGTCTTGCCACCGTTCCAGACTACCGCCATCGATGTGCGCTCCTAGCTTGAAGCTCTGCAATCGGGCGATGTGGCGGGTGCACAGCTTGCGTCAGTTCCGGCGAGCGTAAATAAGTAGGTCACAGCGAGGCCGGCGGGCGAACGCACCGTGTCGCCCGGTTGGCGAATACGCAGCCGGTCGCCGTAGACGATCGGCCTGAGCGAGATCTTGCTGACCGGGTCCGAGGCGTGCAGGAGGCCCGACAGGAGGAATTGGTGGCTGAGGACCGTGTTGGGGTGCGTCTGCGCCTCACGCGTCGGCCGCGTGTTGTACAGCTCGAACACCTGGATGTTGTCGGATGGGTAGCCCGTGACGTGCTCCTTGTTGCGCTCGGCGTATGCGAGGATGTCATCCTTCCACTGGAGGGCCTGCTGCTCCGTTTGGACGCCCTCGACGATGACGGTGCCCGTCTCTTTGATCCGGCGGATGAGGTCGGGGTCGACCTCGCCGCGCTTGATCTGCTGGAAGGGCAGACGAGGCACGATCTGTCGAGCGAAGCGAGAGGGGTGATCAGCCTTCGGCAGGGAAGGAACACGAAGGAGCCGACCGACCTCTGGTCCGGTAGCCTGGATGTCGGCCGTCACTTGATCGAGGTCGGCGAGGATCTCTCGCCAGCGGTCGACCATACCATCTCGCCAGAGCTCGCGCTTGAGCTCAGCGTACTCGGCCGGGAGCGGAACGACAGTCTTGCCCGAGAGCGAGCTGAAGACGTCGGCGATCGAGCCCGACTTCTTGGGCTCGGAGTTGCTGGTCGAGCCAACAGTAGTCGCTGCTGCGGCAGCGTGCCGGGAGACGCTGGTAGTGAGCGAGCGGCGGAGGAGGCTGGCTGGAGGTGGCATCGCTGGGGATTCAAGGGTGTGCCGGAGGCGGATGAGGGAGGAAGGTGAGCGGCGACGAGCGGATCCGGGCCTCTTTATACTCTCAACGCAGACCGGGGTGCGTCGGCAGCGAGATGGTTGTTCGCCGACGACCGACGAGGTAGGGCAAAGGCCCGACTCGCCGATCTGCCGACGAGGGCCAGGACGCCGGGACCGGTCACGCGGGGCGTCGGGCCGAACGGAGGCTTGCAGCAGCAGCGGGAGGCATTCGTCCGAAGCCCCTCGGCCCGCCGTCGCATGCTCTGGTCAGGGTTCCGGTCAGCCAGTCGGCAAGCAGGTCGGGCTGGAAGGGGATCCTCGTCGGCGTCGCTGGCATTCGTCCATCGAACATCCTAGCCTAGCTGCCGCTTGCTCGCTGCTCGCCGACGTCGCCCGCCCTGGTTGGGCCCTGCCTGCCTGCATCGCTGCAGGCCAGAGGGCGCGCGCATGGGTTACCGCTGACGGCAGCGCAACGACCGTCGACACCCACTCAACTCCCTCTTCGCCCCCTCTCGCCATGGGTTTTTTCAGCATGGGCCGCCAGGGCCGCATCCTGACGCTGCTCGTGATCGACTCGGTCTTCTTCTTTGTCGAGCTCTTTGGCGGTGCGTCCTCCTTGCTCGCCCGTGTTTCAGCAGCCGCAAGAGCTCGCACGCCTCCGAGCGAGCCCAGGGACGCCTGCTCTCCCATGACGCCACCTCGGCTGACACGATCCCTTCTTCCTGCCCATCGCACGCGTGCAGGCTATGCCGTCGGCAGTATCGCTCTCATCGCCGGTACGTCCACCCTCCCTTGAGCGCACCGACCAAGGAAGCCCGGCCGCGCACGAGGCGTCGGCGCTGCCCGCAGCCGTCAGCCGAGGGCGCTCCCGAGCCTTCCTCGCAATCGGCTGTGCTTCGCTCGATGCTCGCCCTCCCTGCCTTGGCTGCCCAACGCAATGGCTGACCTCTGCCTCTTCTTCTCTCCTCGGTGCCAGACTCGTTTCACATGCTCAAGTGCGTTGATCGTCTTCAGATCGGCCTTCGCCTCGCCTAAAACGCCCGCTGCGCCGCCCGGACCCCCGCCGCATCGCTGACCGCTTCCTACCCTTTCCAGCGATGTCATCTCGCTCGTCGTTGCCCTCTATGCAATCCGGCTCGCGACGGCCGACTCGACGTCCAAGTACTCGTACGGCTGGCAGCGTGCCGAGATTCTGGGTGCGTCCGAGCCTGCCGCTCGGCAGCACCCCTCGGAGCCCCCGGGCCCACCGCAGTCGACCGCTGACCGCTGTTTGCCACGATCCCCCTTTCGCAATCCGTCCCCCGTCCGAATCCTTCTTGCCGCCCTCTCGTTCCTCTCGTTCAGGCGCCCTCATCAACGGCGTCTTCCTCCTCGCGCTTTGCTTCTCTATCTTCCTCGAGTGCATCCAGCGGCTCGTGACGGTGCCCGAGGTCACCAACCCTTGGGTCGTCGTCATCGTCGGCTCGCTCGGCCTTCTCTCCAACATCGTCGGCCTCGTCCTCTTCCATGACGTCCACGGCGGCGGCGGCCACTCGCACTCGCACTCGCACGGCGCGGCCGAACCGAGTGCGCCGGCCGTCCTTGCGGGTAAGCCGGCTGCCCGGATCGACGCCGATGGGCACCGGCGCAAGGACTCGCTTCAGAGCCTCTTTGCGCACCCGGCCCTCATCCGGGCCAACGTCCAGGCCACGGCCGAGCAGATGGGCTACCACCAGGGAAGCTACAAGGACAGCCAGGGGCTCGACCGCGCCCTCAGTCCAGAGGGCGGCAATCGCCGGTCAAAGAGCCATGGCGGCGAGCGCGAGCCGCTGATCTCTGTCGCCGAGCACGAGCGTGACCACGCTGGGTGCGTCAGGTCCCTTGAAGGGGCACGCGCGAAGCATCGGACGCCATGCTTAAGTTACCCGGCGCTCCCCTCCCCACCAGTCACTCGCATTCGGACGACCACGCGCACTCGCACTCGGATGCCGCCGCGCCGGCCTCGTACGCCGACGTTGTCTCGTACGGCGCGACCTCGGCCGCTGACGGTCACGCACACGGCGGCGCCGAGTCGCACGGCCACTCGCACGACGAGGCCAGCCATGGCGGTCACGGCGCCGAGGCCTCGGCCCACGGCGGCAGCGGCGGCGGGCACAGTCACGGCTCGATGAACATGCAGGGCGTCTTCCTGCACGTCCTCGGCGACGCACTGGGCAACGTCGGCGTCATCGCGAGCGGCCTCATCATCGCCCTGCTCGACACGCCGTACCGCTTTTATTCAGACCCGCTCATCTCGTTCATCATCACCGTCATTATCTTCAGCTCGGCGCTGCCACTCGGTGCGTGCCAGTTGTGGTCAGATATGGTCCCCTTGCAGTCCGACTGATGTCGCTGCGTCCTTTGCCCTCTTCTCGCTTGCAGTCAAGTCGGCTTCGTTCATCCTGCTGCAGGCGGTACCGGGCAACATCTCGCTCGACGAGCTCCGGTCCGCACTGCTCGTCCTGCCCGGCGTCGTCTCTGTCCACGAGGTGCGGCTAAATTTTGTCCTAGCAGGCTGGCTCGTCCACTTTCAACTGACCGCCGCCTTTCGCCTACATCAGCTGCACTGCTGGCAGCTGTCGGAGACCAAGGTCGTCGCCTCGGTCCACGTCCTACTTGAGAAGGAGGCCGAGTACATGGAGACGCTGCACTCGATCCGCGAAGGTGCGTTTCGGCTGCCTGCCATCAGTTATCGCACTCGCTGATGTACGGACATCCCCGCTGATGCGTCGCCCTACCTCCCGCCAGTCCTCCATGCCTGCGGCATCCACTCGTCGACGATCCAGCCCGAGTTTGGCGACGAGAGCGCGACGCGCTCGGCGTCCGACATCGACTGCCTGATCCGCTGCCCGCCCGAGAGCGAGTGCGCGCCGGCCCAGTGCTGTCCGCCGGGCCAGGTCGGCGACAGCGAGACGGCGCCGGCGGTGACGGGCGAGAACGCCGTCTAGAAGACCGGCAGCACTTCTGTCGGCCTCTGCGTATGCTGCGTAGAGGTGGGTGGCTCTGACGATTCTGCTCGGGTGACGGGAGGAGAAGAGGCAACGGCGAATACATGCCGGCCTCCGACGCCGGTCCCTTTCATCATCATGTCCCCTTGACGATTTCTTCCGGTCGGCTGTCGATCTGTTTGCGAAGGGGCTGGTGCCGTCTGCAGGGGGATCGGGCCGTGACGTTTCAACCCCGCAGAGAGAACCTGCTGCCGTTAGGCGGCTGGGCTGATGCGCTTGCTGCCGACCAGACGGGACCTGCTGCTGCGAGCGGATCCAGTACTTAGGACGCCGGTCGGCCGTCGTGTCCTCGGGTGGTCGGCGCTCGCTCTTTTGCTTGTCCACTCACGCCCAAGATGATCCTGTCGAGGCCGAGGCCCTTTGCGAGCCGACGTCGGCGAGAGAAAGACGTGGCGGCGGCATAGACTTCCTGTAGCCGGCCGTACAGCGCCGTCAACGGAGGAGGCTGTCCTCGCAGATGCCGTCGTTCAGCTGCTGCCGCTGTCGCTGCTGCTACTGCTGCTGCCGTGTGCGCGACAGCGGGCTGAGAACGGGTGACGGGCTCGCACTGCTGTTGTTGCTGCCGCTTCAGCGGGCGGGCCCGCTCGCTTGGTCGTTCTTGCTCGCTCTTTTCCGCCGACGGACGGGCGGTGATCTGAGTCTGTCTCCGTCCGTCCGTCTGCCAGGTCGACGGCCGGCGCATGCCGTTCGCCCGGGGGCCCAGAGCCTCGTCTTCAGAACTTGCCTCGGCCGGGCCGGCGGCGCAAAGCGCCTCCGCTCGTGCGTTCAGCCGCTGCGGGCGTGCAAGCTTCAACTCTCTCCCTCCGACTTGATCGCCCGGCAGAGCCCTTCCCCCCTGCAACATCCACACCGCCTTTCCCTTTGTCGCTTGCCTGCTGGGAACGTCGGACTCCCATCAGCCTCTCCGTCCGCTCCTGCAGCTCTCACGTCGATGGCCAGCCCCGTCGCGTCGCCGCCAGCTGCCGGAGTTGCCCGGCCGCCGCCGCCGTCGCCGCTGCTCGCCCTCCCGGACGAGCTCCTCTCGCAGGTCGCCTTCTTCTGCGCGCTCTCGCCAACGCCCGGCCCGCCGTCAGGCCTCGTCCCACTCCTCTGCACCCACCCGCGCCTGGTCGCCAGCCTCAGCTCCGAGGCCAACCCTTCGCTTTATGGCCGCATCCTCCGCGCCACCTGGGACCTTGCCGCCGTCCGCCGGCGGTACGGCCCCGCTGCGCTCGCCGACGTCCGCGCCGAGAGCGCCGAGCTCGAGCGCCGATGGACGGTCCTCCAGACGGTACGCGCGCTTGGCGACGACGTCGGCGGCTGGCTCGCCGCTCATGACACCGACGGCGAGCGTCTGCTTGAGGAAACGATGCTCGAGGTCATCCTGCTCTTGATGGAGAACGGTCAGTCCTGCGCTATCGCCCCCGAGCCCGGAGCCGCTGCCTATAGGCGGGTGCTGATGGCCAACGGAACCCTTCCACCCTGACTCCCCCTTCCCTCATCGCACCCCTTCGCGACCGCTCTGCAGACGGCCTCAACTTGCCGCACATCCTCGGCTGGGCCCGCCTGCCGAATTTCGTCTTCCGGCTGTACGAGGCTGTCATGCTCTCGCGCAGTCTCGCACCGGGCTTCCCGGTCGACTCGGCCTCGCACGCTTGCCATTGCATGCTCACTATGTGGCTTCTCGAGGCGGGCGAGAACCTTCGGCAGGAGACGCTCAGCCTCGGCCAGGAGGCGGCGGCCGAGACCGAAGAGCAGACCCAGGTCCGTCGATGCTTCTCGCGGCCAGCCTGTGCGCGACGCGTCCCCGCTGACTCTCTCACTCGTCGACCCGTGCACCTTTGCGCTACCCAGGAGAAGGCCTTCGTTCTCCGGCCGCTCGTCTTCTCGCCGCAGTACTCCCTCTTCGTCGCGCCTTGGAACATTCGCACTCTCCCTCAGATCGGCTGCGACGTCAACCGAGGCGGCCAGGTTCGTCATCTCGGCCAACGCACCGCTGCCGTCAGCTCGACCGACAACACGCTCGCGCAACCGGTGCCGCTCCATGTTGTTCGGCGCCTCGGCCGCGAATGGGAGATGAAGCCGCCGTGCGTTTTTGTCGCTCACCTGCCGGCCGCCTTTTGCGTCTCAACAGTCACTAATCGCCCCTACCTTATCGCCCTCACCTTTGCAGGAAGCTCGGCCGGGCCGCGATCTTTGGCCTGCTCAACTCGCTCGACCTGGATCCGTGTGTTCTCACTCTTCCTCCTTGGCCTTGTTGTCTTCAATGAGCTGACACGAGTCTGCCCTCCGCCTCCAGCTCGATCGGAGGCGTGACGACGTCTGCCTCTAACTCGTCCACCTCGTCACTCGACTTTCTCTACACGCCCGAGGAGCTCGCGATGGACGTCCCCGGCCGGACGCCCGATTATGACCCGATCTCGCAGACGTATCTCCGTCAGAGTGTGCCGATCCTCGGCCTCCGGAGTTCCAGTTTCGACAACGACTGGCGGCGGATGACGCTCTGCAAGAGTCTCGCTGACCAGGGCATGACGGTCGCGCATTGGCGCGGCAAATTCGAGGGCACGTGGATCGGCTCCTTTGCGTACTTTGACTGTGTGTCCCCTTTTGTCTCTCGACGACCCTTGCCGCGTATCGCTGACCTCTCGCCCCCCCCCTCCCCCTTCTCAGTCAATGGCTTTGCCGACGTCCTCGCTGGCGACCAAGAGGCGATCTACACTAGTGAGTGCTGTGGCTGCGCCCGACTCTCTCTTTGGATAAGCCTGCTGACCTCTGCCGTCCATGCCGTCACAGATGCGTTCGGTCAGCAGGCGAACCACATTCAGCTCACCGAATCGATCGTCTACGTCCCACGGTCCAAGCTGGGCGGGACGGGCCCGGCCTTCATGGCCGGCTACCCGGCCGAGGGCGAGGATATCTCCCGGCCCTGCCCGGTCGAGGAGGAGGCCCTCGACGACGAGCCCGACAGCGAGTGGGTCAAGGAGCTTCTCGTCACCGGCACTGGACGCAGCAAGTGGGGCAAATTTACTTATCGCGGCCGCGTACGCGCATGGGACGGTCTCCTCTCGGTCGAGAAGCGCTACGAGGTGCGCCCTGCTCTCATCACCTCTTGACGTGAATTGCAGCCTGATGCAGTCACTTGTCACGCTCCGCCCTAGCCCAACGACGAGCCCGTCACGCAGGCCGTCAGTGCTAAGTGGCTCTATCGCGGCTACGTCATGAGTGACTGCAGGTGGATCGGCAAGTGGCGCGACACCTACACGGACGAGGACACGCTCGGCTACGAGGGCCCCTTCTGCCTCCGCCGGCAATCCGAGCCGTACCTTCTTCCTCGCCGGCAGCCCTACAAGACTGGGCCGACAGTCAAGGTCCACCCCCCAGCCCGGACAGCCAACACCGACCTGTCGATGGCTTCGCGCGCGCGACCGATGGACGTCGCGAGCTTCGAACGGGCGATGCGCGGCCGGAACGCTGCAGCCAGCTCATCGGGCGACGCGAACCCAGTTGCTGGCAGCTCGTCGTCGGCTGCCCCGGAGGGTCGGGTTTTGGTCGACCCGATGCCGACCACCAGCTCGCAAATCAGCGCCTTTCCGCGCTCCATGGTCCCGTCGTCCTTCCCGAACCTGAACGCCCTGCCGAAGGATCCTAGCAGGCGAGGTGCGCTGCTGCCGTTCACGTTCACGTCGTGGATCGACCGACGACTGACCTCGGCTTCCGCACTCCCCACGCTCAGCTCGAGCTAGGTCCGACAGCCCGCCTCCCTCGCATGACACGGACGATGACGTCGGGCAGCCTACCAAGCGATTGCGCCTCTCCTCTGACGGTCAGTGTCGCTGAAGCTGGACGTTCTTTTCGCTCGTACGCTGATCTCCGGACTCCGGCTTTTAGATGACGAACGATCCCTGTCCCCCGCTGCGTCTTCGAGCGGCGGCGGCCTCTCGTCGCCGTTGTCCTCCGGCTCTGGCAGCCCGGGCCATCGGCGCATCACGATCGCGTCCTTGCTGTCGGACCCGCCGCCTCCCCAGTCCTGACGAAGAGGCGACGTCTTCGCAGCATGGTGCTCCCTTACACATTTATGCTCTTGCCTCGCCACGTGCATTGCTTTTGTCGTCAGCGCTCCGCGGGCAGGCAGGTTGGTCGAGGTTCTCACGCGGCGCGCTCCAACGGGGCACCCGGCCGCAGCGCGGGCCTCCTCTAATCGCTCTCGCTTCTCGGCCGGTCCGGCACCCCAGAACGGTCACCGGATGACGAACCGCCCCTCCTTCACGCCGCAGAGGCAGCAGAGGCATCTCGACCTGGGCTGACCCGTGGGAGGAAGGGCAGAAAAGGCTGGCATCACCGGAAGCTCGGGCGCTTTCTTTCCTGCTCATCACCACCCACCCACCCACCCACCCACTCTCGCCTCGCCTTCCCCCGACTGCCTCAGCCAGCCATGCTCGCCTCCTCGACCGCTCGCACCGCCGCCGGCGCCGGACTCCTCCTCGCCACGGCCGCCTCGGCCATCCCGCTCCAGCTGAACTGCGTTCAGGCCGCCGGCCTCGCGCTCGCCGACCCCGAGCTCTCGAGCTGCCTCGCCACCGAGGCCCTCGGCAAGGTCCTGCCCTTCTTCTTCGGCGCCTCGAACCTGAGCCTCACGCCCGTCATCGACGACTACCTCGGAGCCTACTGCCCGGCTCCGGTCTGCAACGCCTCGACCGTCTCTACCGCTCTCGGAAACGTCGACCAGAACTGCGGCAACTTGTACGAGAGCGTCGGCCTCACCAACGAGACGGTGAGACTCGCTCGCCAGCGTTCTGCCCCTCCTCCCAATGACGAGGCAGCTTACACACTTGTCTCGTCCCCACAGCTGGCCTTCCTCATCGACAACGAGTCCGTCTTCAAGGCCGCCCTCTGCGTCCCTGCCAACGCCACCTTCAACTCGACCGCCTGGGGCAACTCGACCGTCCCGGCCGCCAACTCGTCATCGGTCGCCTCGTCGACCATGCTCAACGGCAGCACCGCCACGAATGAGACCTCGCTCGACTTCTGCCTGCCCTCGCTCATGAGCTCGTTCGAGACCGTCACCGGCCAGAACGTTACCGTTTCGCTTCTCGCTGTACGTCGGCTCGCTCACGTCCTGCACTGCGCTCTCGCGTCCTCCAGCTGACGTTTCGCCTTCTCCTCTCAGGGCCTCCTCACCGGCAACGTCTCGTTTGCCTCGTACTTCCCGTCCCTCAACGCGTCTGCCACCAACGGCACGCTCAACCTCACCGACCTCGCCAACTCGACGTCGCTCGGCAACAACGAGACCCTCTCGACGGCCATCTGCACCCCTTGCGTCAAGCAGATGTACACCGTCCTCGAGGACGGCTTCGTCAACAACGGCACCGTCTCCAACAGCACGGCGGCCAGCAACGTGACCGTCTCGCTCCTCTCCATCGTCAAGGCCGGCGCTGAGGCCATCTGCGGCCAGGACTTCTTCGGTACGTTTGCAGTGCATGACTTCGCGCCCAATACCGGCCTCGGCTGACTCTTCCACTCCTTCCTTGGCAGGCAACTCGTCGGCTAACGCGACCATGCCCGAGATGATGTCGTCGACCTCGCTCGTCATGCCCACTCCGATCCCCGTCTCGACCCGCTCGGTCAACATGGTCACCGGCGAGTCGTCGTCAGCCGCTGCCCCCCTTGCCTCGTCGGCCGCCGGCGTCTCGTCCGCCGTCACCGGCCCGGCCTCGTCGGTTGCCTCCTCCGCCTTGTCTGCCGGTGGCGTCGTCACTCGCCCGGCCTCGGCCGCTTCTGCCGCGACGGCTCTGACTGAGGCTCCGGCCTCCATTGTCGGCTCGCTCACTGCCCCGGCCGCCTCGGCGCTCCCTTCGGCCTAAATTTCAGACGGCTCTCACATCGTCCACACGCCATCCCCACACACGTATTCTCTTTCCTTCGCATCTCCTTCACGCCCTCACACACTGTATCGCCTAGAAGGAGCGCAATCTCAATCGATGCTTATCTCCACACGCAGCTCGCTCTCGGCGTCGTTGCGGACGAAAGCAATACGATATCGATACAGCTGAAGAAAAGCTTAGCGGCGGCCCTCACTTCTTCTCCATCTCGCGCGCGGCGTTGTTGGCGAGCTTCTTGCCGTCGAGGAGGGCGTTCTTGGCGGCGGCCTCGCCATCCTTGACGGCGTGCTGAGCCTCCCTTGCCATCCGGTCGACCGCAGAGTGGGCCTCGGGCGCCTTAGCGTCTGCAGCAGAAGACGGTGCGACGGTCAGTTTTCTTGATCGGCGCCTGTCGATGGGCAGGGAGCATCGGCATGGCGCAGCGACGCACTCGCATAGCCCTTGGCCTGGCCCTTGGCCTCGGCCGCGTTCACTTCGGCTGAGCGAGCCGCCGAGTCGACCTTCTGCGCTGCGCTGTCGGCAGCCCGGTTTGTGGCGTGCTCTGCGGCGAGAGAGAAGAGACAGAGGAAACTTCAGCTTCTGGTTAACGCTAGGGGGCGTCGTCAGGCGGGCGTCGTGCGCTGCGCAGACGAACCGGCCGTTCCGAGAGCATCGGCGACCGTCGCGCGCGCTGTCTGAGCAGCGGAGGCCGCCGTCTTGGAGGCGGCATCGGCGAGCTCGGCTGTCGTGCGAGCAGGAGCGGGCGGCGAGTCAGCTCGTCACACGCAAGCCGGAGGGCGGTGGTGCGCCGTGGTGGGCTGACCGGCACCGTCGGCGACGCTGTCGACGACGCTCTTGCGTGCGACCAGCGTCGAGCTCAACGCCCGGACTTGGACTCGGGGAGTGGTAGCGGCGGCGAGGCGGCGGATAGAGAGAGAGAACATGTTGCTGGGAGCTCTGGGAAGTTTGAAGGGGGTGTGGGTGTTGGGGAGTCGGGGAGGCAGGCCAGCCCAGGCCAGCTGACGGGCTCAAGATGGCGGGAGTCGCGGGCCGGCGGAGCCGACATGACGTCGGACAGTACCTTTCCCACCGCTGCCCACTTCAGTCGTACTCGCCAGTGCCCATCCCCTCTCGAGCACCGAGTGAGCCTATTGAGAATGGCATGAAAATGTGCATCCTTCTAACCCCCGACTATGTGACTATCAAACGGTCGGCGAGACGATCCGGCCCAGACGCGGACACTCAAAGGCGGTATGCCTTCTTCGTCGACATTTCACGCCCAGACGCCGAGGACCGACATGCAAAGGGCGCCGGAGAGAAGTGAGGCAAAGGCTATAAGGACGCGCGAGGGTCGGGCGCTGGCGAGCTCGCCGTGCATGAAGTCGTGGACGAGCCTGTCGACCGCAAGGGCGTGCGAGGAGGTATTAGCAGCGCAACACAGAGGATAGCCGACAGCGACGGACGGAACGCACATCTCGACGATGCCAGAGTAGAGGAGGAGGCCAGCAGAGATCGAGTCGAGGACGCCGATCGAGAGGAGTGCCTCAGGCGAGTTGGCATTGTAGCTACCGTGAACGCCCATGCCGATGGCGATGCCGACCGGGGTGATGAGCTGGTCGCGCACGATCGTAGAGAGGATGGGGACGGTCAGCACGAGCGTTGTGTTGGGCTCAAAGGACAGAAGCAGACAGGAAGTACGCACGCCAAAGATGGCGCCCATGACCCATTTGTGCCAGCCCTTGCCGGCGGCAAACTTCAGCTGGCCGATGCGCGTGCCGAGCGCGAGACCCTCAAAGAGTTGGTGGAAGACGATCTTTGGTGGGGAAGCACGCCGCAGAGGACGAAATGGTCAGTACGGCACTCAACAGCTTGGAGTGAGGCCTGTTCGACGTACAGCGATGAACAGCGGTGTCCACTGGGATCCACCGGAAACACCGAGCGTGACCTGAAGAGGAGAGGGCAACGTCAGCGATAGCGAACGGCAGCGACAGAGACCGAAGAGGCGTGCTCACTCCAATCATGATCGAGTGGAAGCAGAGGGCGGCCTGTTCGTGATGGACCGTGAGTTAGCTTTTCGTTCCCTGTTGTCTCAAACGAAGGGTCAGATGTAAGCAGCGGCGCACCTCGAGGACTGCACGGCAAGGGAAGAGCGAGAGCGTGTCAGCGGCGGGATTTAACGACGATCAGAAGGCGAGGATGCTCACTCGTGACGTCCATGTGAGCCTGCGGCGACGAGAAGTCGACGTCGGTCGCGTGGTGGTGCGAATGCGTGTGGTTGTCCGGGAGGGCGGGTCCAACCTGCTTCTCATGGTCGTTCGGTGAGATACCATCCTCGGAGGAGCTCGAGGACTCGGCGGCGTCTCCAGCGGTGGCCCGGCGCGCGCGAGCGTTGATCATCCGCATGAAGACGAAGTCGAAGGCACTGGAAAGGAAGGAGGGCGGATGAACAGTCAGCGAGGGGCTCGCCGACACGCAGAAGTCGAGACGGGCGCACAAGATGATGATGAGCGCGGCGAGCGAGATGGCCGGCGCGGCCGGCTCAAAGGCAAGCTCTCCAAGGCAGGCGTTGCCGAACATGACAAACGCGTGGTAGAGGAGGTGGATGAAGGAGACCGAGAGGATGACGCCTGGCGAGTGAACCGGTCAGTGAACGCATGGCGGGTGAGACGGGCAGTAGCTGGCGACGGACCGGTTCCGAAGTGCTTAGCGACGAAGAAAGCCCAGCCGAAGACGGGTGACCGGATCTGATGCGAGAAGCTGATCGGAAGGTAGACGCCGAGAAGGCCGGCGACGAGCAGCACACTGGGTGTGTGCGTTGTAGGGGACCGTCAGTTGATTGCCGCTGCACACATAGGGTAAACAGAGAACGAGACGCACAAGACCGAGACGATGTGGAGGTTCTGGTTCCACTCTCCGAGGTCGAGCGAGTCGCATGCGTTCGAGCTGAGCCGCCAAGAAGGCAAGTCAGCGTTCGACCTAGACGCCTCAGCAGGGCGTGCGCTCACCAGTCTCCGTGCGTGTGACCACCGTGAACGACGCAGGTCGAGCCACTGCTACTCGAGCTGCCCTCGCCCTCGCCAGCGCCGTAAGACTCGCAGACCCAGACGTCCTTCAAGAGGGTCGATCACGAGGCGTCAGCTTCGGTAGTAGCTGCGCGGCCCAGGAATGATGAAGCGGGCGCACGCCTTCGAGCTCGCAGGTGCTCTCAACGCCGGCCGAGTCGGTGCAGTCAAAGTGGTCTGTGTGGGAGCGCGATGCTGAGGTTCAGTCCCGATTGTCACTCGTAGAGGCCATCGCACGAGCACGACGTACCGAGATGAGACTCGCACGTCCGACCGGGAGGTCCAGTCGCGGCGACGACCTCGCCCGAGCCGCCGAGACATGAGAAGGCGGTGCCGGTCCACGAGCAGTAAGCGCCGTTGCTGCAGAGCCAGGCATCCGTCTGGAGGACAACCGGTCATGACGAGTGGTTGGTCAGCCGCGTCAGAAGGAGTCGAGCTCGCAAGACTGAGATGTGGAGCACGCACGGCTGCGAGAGTGCAGGTGCCCTGGCTCGAGGGCCCAGCCGACTGCGAGCCACTGGCGGTCGACGACTGAGCGTTGGCGGCAGCGCCGGCGAGCAGCACGGCGCCGGCAGAGAGGAGCGTGTTCTTGAGCAGCATCTTCGTGGATTGCTTCGTAGGCTGGTGTACAGGACGCAGGTGAGAGCTCATCGACCAGCTTTAGACGAGAGGAAGCCGACCGGCCACTCGGCTCTGCAAAACTGGGAGGCCAGTCGAGCGCCGCAGGCATCGGGTGCATGGAGCGTCGTGCACGGGGAGGGAAGACTGGCCGCCAAGGCCCGTCCTCGCCCACTTTGGCCTGCCGCCCCATTGGCCATTGCCCTCCCTCTGGTCGTCAGCACGGCAGAGCCGCCGCCCGCCTGTCGATCGGAGCAGGAGCAGCGGCTCGCCTGGAATGAGCAGACCATGAGAGAAAGGCGCAGGAGGGATGAGTCTGGTCGCGGCCAGCAGCTGCCCGCCTTCCTTGCCTGCCCGCCGCTGGCCTTCCCGACTCCGATCGCCCTTTCTCGCGCGCGCGCGCCGGCAACCTCCGACGGCGATGCCGACTGCGCGCCAACGACGCCGCCAAGGCGACCTGTCCGTCCTCCTTTCCGGCACGACTGAGGCTGCACCGACCCCACATGCACGCAGTCGGGACCGGAGGCGGAGCAGGAGGCAAGAGAAAGCGCAAAAGATCCGACGTCTTCCTCTTCCGCCTCCAAACGACCACCACCACCGAGCAGCTCTCCTTCTCGCACGGTCTCCTCACCCCTCCAGCCCTCTCCATCATGCTTGCTACCCTTGCCGCCCCTCTCCTCATCGCGTCGACTGCCCTCGCGCACGTCAGGATCAACTACCCTCTCGTGCGTCGAGCGTCGGCTGAGCGATTCGTCTCATGGAGCTCGCTGCTGAACGTCACCCGCCTTCCTTCTCGCCAGGGCGAGCGCGACTTCGACGAATCGACTCAAGAGACCGGCGCCTTCTGCGCGGGCGCCTCCTACTCAAACGGTCCGTCCAGCATCGGCGCAGTAGAGACGTCCACTTGAGCTGACCCGTTCCCAACTGTCGCTTCTTGTCAGCCTCTGCCTGGGGCACCCAAAATGCCTTCATCAGTCTCTCGGGTGACGCTGGCCAGCAGAGTGAGCCTGAATACGACATCCCTACTCACACTGAGGACGATCCTGACGATGCCTCTTCTTCTCCCAGTCACCGTCCTCTGGGCCGTCGGCAGCTCGTCTGCCCCGCCGACTGTTGCCGGTGCCTCGGACTTTGTGCGTGACGATTAGGCTTTTTCTTCTGAACGACCCTCCTGATGCCCCTCTGCGTAACCAGGAGACGACCCTCCTCGCCAACGCTACCTTCCCCGAGTCGGGCAACTTCTGCTTCAACACCTCGAGCCTTAACACCGACTCGCTCACGGCCGGCACAATCGGCACGCTCTATGTCCAGGCCGTCGGCGATGGCGCCAACGTCACGTCGTGTGCCGGTGCGTCGCTTTGTCTTCTCTGCTTTAGCTGGATGCCCCTGCTGACCGGATCACCATGACTCTCGCAGACGTCGCCATCGTGCGTCCGCTTTCGCATCGTCTACTGCCCTAAGACTCGCTGACCGACCTTGACGCTTTTCTCGACCCATCAGATCCCGACTCTCTCGATCGGCTCGACCGTTGTCATGAGCTCTGACGGCCAGCAGGTCGTCAACCCCGACACCGGCGCGCCCGTCAGCTACTACGACTACTACTGCAGCAACTCGACCATCCTCGCCCTCGACAGTCAGTTTCCTGTCTCACCTCCTGCTGTCAAGTAACCTGCTCATCGCAGTCCTGTATGACCTTCCGATACAGCCTGCGACTGCCAGTGCGTGCCGAGCTGAACGTCTACTCCTGATGTCTGCAGCACGGCTGACCGACGTCACTCTCCCCTTCGCAGCTGCCACGGATCCGAGTCGCACTGCTCGTCCGATTGCTCCGAGTCGCGCGTGACCGAGGCCACCGCTCAGTGCGCTGCCGCCGCCTCGGGCACGGTCGCCTCTAGCTCGGCTGCCCCGGCCTCCTCAGCGGCCGCGTCCGTCGTCGCCTCCGCTTCGTCCGTCGCTGCCGCTGCCAACTCGGCCGTCTCATCGGTCTCGGCTGCCCCTGCCGCTCAGACTTCCGCCCCGGGCAGCGGCGCCTTCACTGTCGCTGGCTCGAACGGCTTCATGCCGCTTGTCGGCGCCGGTCTCGTCGGTCTCGCTGCCGTCCTCATCTAGAGCGCCTTAAAGCGCACGACCCATTCCCCTGCCCCACCTTCATCCATATAAAATTCTCTTTCGGAGGTTCCCAAGAGCCCAGTCTGAACGCATGAATACGTCGTTCACCTCCTTCGCTTGGCTGCTCCTGCAAAACGGCCGGTGTTTGAGCCCCTATGTTCTTCCTGGCCACGATCCCCCGAACGGCCCGCGCATCGCTCGCAAAGCAGCCCCAGCCAGTCGTCGACCCTGCGCCCCGACAGTTAATCGTGTCTTTGGAAGGAAGATCTTGGAAGAGCGAGACGAAACCTTTTCTCCGCGGCCAATAGCCATGATCGGCGAGACCAGCATGCCGCCATTGGTCCGAGCCGAGCAAGTCCTCCTTGACCGGCTCGGAGTAGAGCCGCCGACTGGTCTCGTTGCACCGGCTCGGGTCTCGGACGGTCGACCGAAGCGCCACCCGGTCGAGCTGTGGAGGGAGAGCGGGGTTGGACTGGGCCGTGACTGTTATGAGGAAGGGCAGGCCAGTCGCCCTCGGGCCGTGCACACACGGCCGGGGCTTGGCATCCACACTCTTTCGCCGCCTCGGGCTCTACATAATCCTGCCTCGTCGCATGCTGACCTTCCCACCAAGCCCACCCTCTCTCTTCTTTCACCCGCCAGCATGATCTTCCCCGCCGCCCTTGCTGCCTCCGCGCTCGCCCTCCAGGCCATCGCCTCCCCCGTCATCAAGCGGGAGATGGCCGAGTACCGCGACGACGTCGAGATCCACGAGTCGTGCAACACCACCCAGCGCCGCCAGCTACAGCAGGCTCTGAAGGACACGTACGAGGTCGCCCAAGTCGCCAGCAACTGTCAGTCGCATACCTCGCCATACTTGCGTCACTCAGTTCGAAGCCTGACCCTTCACTCCTTCCCCCTCAGACATCGTCGCTAATGGCGTTCAGGACCCTGTATACCAGCTGTACTTTGGCGAGGGCAGCTACGTCACCGCTCTCGGCGCCTACGAAGGCATCCTCCGGTCCAACAAGATGGTAGGTCTTGCTCACCACGCTTGGCCGCTTTTGCTCACGCGACTGACGGTTCCTGCCTTCACTCTGCCAGGGTGTCCTCCTCCGCTGCGACAACCCCGACGGCAATTGTGGCCAGCCCGAGTGGAACGGCCACTGGCGTACGTCGAGCTGTCCTCCCCTCCGTCGCATCCGCACTGACCCCTGCTCCGTCTGCTCTCGTAGGCGGCGAGAACGGCACCTCTGAGACGGTCATTTGCGATCTGTCTTACCAGACGAGGAAGTACAACTTCCAGTTCTGCGGCTCGCCTTACTCTGTCGCCGGCTCGTCGCCGTCGTACTACTGGTCGACGGACCTCCTCCACCGGCTGTGGCACGTCCCCTCGGTCTCGGGCAACGGCTCCGTCGACCACTTTGCCGACTCGTACCAGGACTGCCTTGAGCTCGCCAAGACGCACCCCGAGGAGGCCGTCATCAACACGCACAGCCTGCAGGTGAGACGACCGACCCTACTTGATCCAAGGCGAGCCAGCACTGACACCCCCTGCCACCTCGACCAGTACTTTGCCGCTCACGTCTTCGCCAATGAGGTCGCCGCCCCGGGTGGTAGCTGCATCGGCGAGCCCGCTTCAGAGACCGCCGCCCTCGCCGCCGCCACGTCGTCTGCCTCGGCCGCGGCCGCCTCCGGCAACGTCGCCACGCCTACTGCCTCGGCCGGCAAGAGCTGCCACACACACGACGGAGGGGTGCTTCACTGCGTGTGAGCTAACTATTGTCACTGCTCACCCTTCCTCCCTTCCTCCAAAAATGGCCTCTCGACCCTAAAGCTTTCCTTTCCCTTGCGCGCACATTGTCCTCCCGAACTCCACATAGTCTCGCCTTTCGCCCTAGTCGTCTTGCATGCTCTCGACAGGTCGTGGTTCTCCGCAACATCTCACGGCTGAATGAGACAAGAATGTTGAGGCAGATTCTGGGTCTGCCAGAGGAGGAGGAGGAGGAAAGGGACGGCAGTTGGCTGGGCGCCGGCATGGCGCGCCGGCCGTGACGAATAGCGCCTGGCGGCGCCCGTCTTCTCTCGTCTCCCGACCGTCAAACGGTCCCTCTGCTCGCTCCCTCTGGGGCAGTCGTCCCTCCCGCCTCCAGCTCTCTACAGAAGGTACATGAATGGCGACAGCATCGACGTTATGTTTCGTGAAATGGGATCTGGACCTGCCCGGTCAGTGACAAGGACAGTCAGCACGTACGGCGTCGATCGCAGCCGCTGGTAATGGAGACGTACATGAAAGGCGACAGACAGTCTATAGGAAAGCGATGGACTTGATGACAGAATGGCCGGCGAAGCCTGCGGTCGGCAGCGTCGAGTGGAAACGAAGGACGCCTCCGTCCTCCATGCACTCGGTCTCACCGCCGCACGAGATGTCTCGGCCAGGCCCGTCGACGCGAAGGGTGATGTCGAGCGTGACCAGGGTCTGCGTTGGGTCGGCAAACGTGACTGAGAGGAGGTTGGCCGAGTCGTCAAAGGAGAGCAGAACGGCGGTCGGCTGGGCAGAAGTCAGGACGAGCGAGCTGCCGTTGCTCGAGTCGTCTGCTGGCCAGTCGAGGGCCGAAAGCGGCACCCTGGCCGTTTGGCCAGCGGTCCAAAAGACGACGGCCAAGCGACCCGACCCGACAACGGCGCTGATGTCAGGCCCGAGACTGAGCGGTGTGAAGGTCGGGTCGTCGGCCTCGGCTTGGACGCGTGTTTGATCAGAGGCCGGGAAGATGGCGTAAGTAAAGGCCGAGTCGCGCGGGAGCGTCGCAAAGGCCGAGAAGAGCGAGACGGTTGACAGGCCGGCAGCCGCCGTCGAGATCTGGGACCAGTTGCCGGTGCGACTGCTGGCCGAGTAGGTGAGATCGAACGGCGTCGAGTAGGCGAGGTAGCCGGTGTTGTCGTGCCAGAGGATCGACGCCTCGACCTTGGCATTCGTTGCTGGGAGCGGCTGCGCCACACCGCCGATCATGACGCCGTCTGCAGAGAGCCGGCGATTGTCCAGGACGGCGACGACCGGCGTCGATGCTACGTCGGCCCGGACCTGGAGGTTGGAGGTCGTGACGAGGACTACGTCGTCGAGGAAAAAGTAGGCCTTGCGGTAAGCCAGCTGAGCCTTGACAGCCGCGCCGGCAAAGTCCATGACGGCGATGCCGTCGTTGCCGTCCGAAGTGACGCCGACAAATGACTTGACGCCCAGGATGTTGGCGTGCTCGGCGTCCAACTTCGGCAGATTCTGGAGGGTCGTCGTGCCTGGGACGAGGTTCCAGTCCCAGGCGGCCTGAACGTCGAGATACTCGGAGCCGGACGCGTAGGTGAGGAGCGAGCCGATGCCGAAGTGGAAGCCGAAAGGATTGGCGTCGTTGATGGCCTCGGTGTTTCGTGAGCGCGTCGAGAGCAGCTTAACCGACTGGACGTAACCGTCTCGGCGATGGACCTAAAAGGAGAGTCAGGACGCTGGATCAGAGAAGTTGATTCTCGAGCTGAAGAGCTACGAAAGCAGCGCACCATGTAGTCGCTCGCCGGGAACGCCCGATTGCCGATTAAACCACCGACATTGGCGCTCGTCATCGTCCCGTTGGACGACAGCCGAGCGATCGTCGCCGACAGGTCGTCGTCGCCAGAGAAAGCTGCTGTTGCGACCGCCAGCTGGCTGACGTTGACGTTGATGCTGCAGCCCAGGAGCAAGGTCCGCGTCAGCTCTGCATGGGGAGCCGAGCCACCGCAGGGTTAGAGGCTCACTCTGCGCTGGCCGCCAGCTCGGATGACGGGAAGGCGACGAAGCGGCCGAGAGCGTGCTGTTCGGACGGGGACGTCAGCCGATCCCCCACTCGAAGAGAGGGTGCCTCTGACGCACGAGATCCCACAGCTCCTTCTTGGACTCCGTGTCGCCGTGGATCATCCACTCGCTGCCTCGGATGTCAGCTGCAAACGCGGCACGCGCATCGTCGGTTGCGGCATAGGACGTTCCGCTAGCCTGGCCCTCGAGCTCGACAAAGGCTAGCAGGAGGTCTTTTCCATAGTTGCCAGAGTCTAACGCGCGGTTCGGGCGCGCGATTCGGAGTCAGCAGCCTCCTGAAGAGGAGGCCGGAGGGCCAATATCACCAATGTTGGTCTGTGAGCGAACGTACAGAGGATGCCGTCGTGCTGAAGGTAGGAGCCATCACGATGGATGCCGTCCTCCTTGACGCCGTCCGAGAAGGTGACGACGCCCATCGCCCGGCTCAGAGCGTCCTCGAGCAAAGCATCGTCTGCAGTGTAGAGCGCAAGCGAGACAAAGTTTTGCAGAATCTAGAGAGGTTTGGTCAATCATGGTCAGGTTCAGCGAGGCGAATCGAGCAACAGACGACCTGGGCAAGAGCGCACGTTGATCAGGTTGGCGCCAGTCTGCGAATGGTACGTGGGCACGATCTCCTTCTTGAAGTCGTACGTGCGACGGACGATGCTGTCGCACGACGCCTGCTGCGCCTTTGAGAGGTCGTCATGGAGCAGCAGGCAGACGGACGAAATGAGCCGGGGCCCGCGGATGGTGTTCGAGAACCAATTCTGGTTCCAGAGACCTTTCGTGCCGCACGGACAGCGGCCAGATCTGCAAAAGGGTGAGGCATCCGGTCAGCACTTGCATTCAAGGCCGGTGACGCTGCCCGCGAGGGCCGCAGAACGGGACGCACGGCTTGCCGCCTTGCGCGAGGCAGTCAATGTTACTGCCAAAGTCGGCGGCAAACCACCAGTCGAGCGCACTCGAGGCAGCGGAACCGACGGCGCTTGTCGTCGTCGGCGGCGTCGCAATTGTACCCAGGCCTGAAGCCATAGCGGCGAGGGCGAGCGTACGGGCGAGGTGCTCCTGCGCCGGCCAGTTGGCCCGCTGGGCACCGCAGCCCGTGGTATAGTCGACGTCGGGCCAGCTCCCGTCCGACTTTTGCGAGGCGAGCCAGGACGGAACAGTAGCGCTCCGCCAGGCATCGACACCTTGGGCGAAAGCGGCGCGGCGGCGTGTCTTGATGAGCGCGAACTCGTCGGCCGATGAGAGCGGTGTCGCGGAAGGCGCGGCCGAGACAGAGGGCGTGGCTGCCGACGCCGTCGAAGCCGACTGACGCTGACCGGCCGCTGAGTCGCCGGTGTGAACCGCAGGTTCGTGCCGATGAAGGGCGACGGGGAGGGCGGCTGCGAGCGCGACGACGACGAGGAACGTGACGACGAGCAGAGCCAGGACACGCGGTCGCCGCCATGGCGAGCGCTCGCCCGGGGCCGAGCGGCCAAAGTACGAGGTGCCGTAGCGCCTCGAGCTGCCCTGCTCAACGGCGGCCGACGAGAGGCCAGCGATGCGGCCGCCAGGCAGGTCGTCGAGGACGTAGGCCGAGGTGAGATCGGCCCACGAGCTGCCGCCCGTCTCGCTCCCGGTCGTCGACTTGACAGGGCGCAAGGAGAGGTCGCTCGGCAGAGACTTGAAGCCCGGGCGAGAGGCCCTACAGGTGTGGCACGAGAGACGAGAATGGTCAGCCCGGCAGAGTGCCAGCGAGCAAGGTCGGTCACTGCTGGCGGTCAGGGCGGCGGTCGGTCGGCAGGCGGGACCAAGTCTCGCGAGGCGTCGGAGCCGACAACCGGCGGCTAGGTGCCCACTACCGCTTGCACGATCGAGCACGGCGAGCGGGGACGTACATGATCGACCTCGAAGGAAGGAAGTCGTCTGCGCTCAGGGGAGAGGGTCGCTGCAGGGCGCAACGTCGACGGTACTCGCTCGCCAGCCCAGCCAGCAGACAGATCGACTTGCGGCAAGGGCCCCCGGCTCGAGTGAAGTCTCGCGGCCCGCCCCGGACCGCCCCCGCATTGGCGGCCGGGCTGGCTGGAGGCCTCGGCCCAGTCGCGCCCTTTATAGCTTTCGCCCGCTGAGCAACCGTTGGTGAGCGCCGCCGCATCTGAGGAAGCCGTTCATGCAGATGTGTTGTGAAGAGTTGAGCGTGTGGATTGAGGAGCAGTACAGGGAGCAAGTGCAGAACTTCTAAGGATGGGCGAGGCGGCGCGGAGCTCGAGACGAAAGATAAGCAGCCGGAGCGTGGGAAGCGAGGAGGGTAGCGTGCAGGTGTTGACGGTCGAGCCGCCGGGTATGGTCTATCTTGGAGGGGTTGAAAGCAGAGAGAGGGGCGAGTGGGAGGGCGATGTCTGCCCAGGTCGGCGACCCTTAGCACTGGAGGAAGGCGAGAGCGGGCAGCGTCAGTTTCGTCAACTCCGGGTTGTTTTCTGAAGGGAAAGCCGTACGGTATCGCGGAGTCGATTGGCTGGAAGGGGGGCGTTGTCGGTCATTTGACTGGTGCGAGGTGAGAACGCTAGGTCAGGAACGATGCGGATAAAGCGCGTGTGAGCCCACCGGGTACGCACTCCCAAGTCTGATGAGCAAGGTCGGAAGGATTGGCAGTCAGCCATCAATGAATCGAGGGACAAGAAGAGAGGGAAACTCACGGTAATATTGTAGTCTGAGTATCCGTTGCTATACCGATCGATGTACTTGGCGGTCGGATAATCGTCTGGGTCGCAACCGATGTTCTGTTTCACGAAGAGGGACGAGCGGTCAGACGTGCAAGCAAGCATCAGCGCGAGCAAGGTGAATGGTAACGCACCTTCTTGTCGCTGTCTTGGTAGACGCGGACGTAGTCGACGTCCATGTGCACGGGCATGAGCGCTGGGAGGATAGTTACGTAAGGTGTCAGCGACATCATCTACGCAAACGACTAAGGAGTACCGGCGACTCACGAAGGAGATTCTCGTAGTCGATTGTCGTGAAAGCGAGCGAGATGGCGAGGTTCATGATGATGTAGCTGGTAAAATTGAAGGCACGCTGATGTCAGCAAGGGGCATAGGGAGAGGGGCTGGAGCGGACGCACAGCGGCTCGCCCGGGATCGGACGGTCCCCGACGTCGATGACCGACTGGGCGTGCATGCCCTGGCCCTCGTATCTCCACGCGGGCTTATCATTCGAGAACCACCTGCTCAGACGGAGGCGCAAGAGGTCAGGCTTTGAACGGGGCGGAAGCCGTGCGCGGCGTTGACGCACGTGATATAGCCTGCAGAGCGATGCGTCCCGCCAGCAGCAGATCAAAGAGTCAGCGATCGACATTCCGAAGTACAACAGCAGCCTGACTACGCACCGTCCATGCCAGGCTGGTACTCGAACGCAAAGACGGCGAAGCAGCCGGTGTGCGCGGCGCCGCCGGCGGCTAGCTCGTAGCAGTTCTGGTTGCTGAGCGTGAGAAGGGGAAGGGGGAGAAGGAGTAAGCGCATCAGCCAGGAGGTCTTTGAGCCACTACGTCTCCGAGAGGGACGTACGTCGTTGTCAGGACAGAGGCGCTCATCTGAAACTGGCCGCCACTGTACGTGTTAAGACTCGAGAGAGAGTCGTCAAAGATCTCCTGCCGAAGCCAAGGTCGCCGCGGGAGGGTTCAGCAAGCGCTCCGTCTGGAGCTGTCAAGACGCGCAAGGCACGCACCATGTTCGTCTTGTTGTCCCACTCGTAACGAAGGTTGAACGGCGCAAATTGGCAACTCTGCGAAACTTGGCCGAGGAGCGTGTCGTGGTCGACCTGCGCCTCGACGAGGTCGATCTGCAGATCCAAGCGTAAAGCCATCAGCCTGCTTGCTCCTCCTTGCGTCACAAAATATGGCTGAGAGTGTGTCAACGTACCTCGGGCGCCGAGCGGCCGGTCCAGGTGCCGTCGGCCTTCTTGGGTCCTGGGTGCGTCTTGTCGTCCGGGCAGGTGCAGGCCGACAGCCGCTGACCCTGGAGGTACGAGAGGGGCTCGTTCCAGATGTTGCCAGTTTTGACAATCTCCGGCGTGCCGTCGGGCTTGGTCTGGTTGGCGAGCGTACCGCTGTCGCAGCTGTCGTAGGTGTAGGGCCTGGAGCAAGATGAAGGATGTCAGACTCGGCCAGCTTGCTCGCGCACGGAAGGGGCCAAGTCGGACGCACCAGGTGCCCTCAAGCGTACCACCGTAGCCGACGCGGCCGAGGTTGCCCATCGTCCAGACGGCGGGCCAGAGTCCGTCTGCAAGATGCCCTCATCGTCAGTGGGATGGTGTCGACCAAGGCGAGGCACGGCGGCAATTCAGACGCACAGACGTCCGGGCGGCCCGGGAGCCGAACGGCAGCCTCGAGCCGGCCGCCGGTGAAGCAGAACTTGTTCCAGGTGGAGATCTCGCCGCCCTCAAAGTAGAGGTCGTGCGTCGTGATGTTCTTGAGCGTGAAGCGGCAGAAGCCGTTGGTCTCGTCGTCCGGATCCTGGACGGTCGTCACGGCCGCAGGCGAGTAATACTCGAGATCGTTGGTACTCCAGGCGTGCTGCGAGAAGGCAAGAGGTAGCTGATGGGTCAGCGAAGCAAGACAACGGCGGCGAAGGAGCTTGACCGACGAACGAGGTCCTGGGCTGCAAGGACGCAAAGGCAGGCAGGTCTGGGTCAGCCGGTGTCAGATGAGCACGCGAACAAGGCGACGCCGACGCACCCTCCCAGTACGGGTCGTCTGGTAAGCAGATTGATCCAAGCAAGGTCAGTCGAGGTCTCAGCTGCAGGGAGCGCGACGAGAGACTACGCACCTCCTGGCCAGAAAGTACGGCCGGGCGTGTTGAACTCGTCCGAGAAAACGAGCTCCCACGTCTCCCCGGTCTGGGTCGTCATCGAGTAAGCCGACGTCGGCGTGTCGGTGTCGATGAGACCAAAGTCTGCCGACGAGCGGGAGACGTCAGCGCCCGCGCCCATTCAGCGTCGAGGTCGGGCTGCGATGACACTCACTGCCAATGAGAGCGGGGACCTGCCCGCTCGCGTTGGTACCACCGAGGTTGAAGGCCCCGAGCGACTTCGGCTGATGGCTTTTGAAGTAGCTGAGGATCGGGTAGCCGCCGCTGGGGAGGAAGAGAGGGGTTTTGGGGCGAAAGATTGTTAGCCGATTGCGCTCCGCCGCCCGCTCGTGCCGCTCGCAGCAGGACGACTCACAAGAGCATGATGATGGCGCCGAGGAGGATGCCAAGCGTTAGGTAGTTCCAGATACCGCGGAGCGAGAAGAAGTTGTGCTGTTGGAAGAGGGAGTAGAGCAGCAGACAAGGCGTGTGAGCGCCGGGCATGGGAGGAAGCAGAGGCGATGCGAGGTCGACGGGAAGACGCACTTTGACGCCGTCCGACTTGTCCGGGTTGTGTAGCCAGTCATCGTCCTCAGGGCCCCAAGCGCCGGGACCGAGGTCTGAAGCGTTCGAGAAGGCACTTGAGGAGGTGGGCTGAACGAACCCAGTCAGAGAAGCGAGGGCATGGTCGGCGTCAGCTCTTAGCCCGCAATTCGTCCTCCTGTCGACGACAGATCGGAAGGGCGGCGAGACCAGAGACTCACCAGGCCACCGTCAGCATAGAGGTCGGCCGAGCTGTTCTGGCGGCTGTTCCGCGGCGAGAACGACATCGTGTCGGATCCTGCGTCGCTGTTGACCATCGAGTAGCGGCTGCTGGTCGGACCCCGATACAAGGGCTGCGCGTCGCTGGACGGGGAGGCTCGCATGCGATTTGCGTGCTAGCTGGCCAGGAGCCGGGCGCGATGGGAACTGGTGGAGACGAGGAGGAGGAGGGGCTCTGGCTGTGCCGGAGGGAGGGAGACGGTTCGGCGGAAGAGGTGGACGACGGTGACCTGCTCGACCTGCTGGGGCGAAGTCGGACGGGAGCGTGCGCGCGCGCGGCGAAGGGGGGGCGGGGCGACAGGAGCGCGCCTCGGAGACGGAGCGGCCGCGAGGAAGGGGAGGAAAGAGGGTGAGAAGGGCGACCGGCGCGGGAGTCGTGGAAGGGTTGCGTTGCCGTGCTTGCGGGATCTCCTGCAGGCGTTGTCTGTTGGTGACGGGCGGAGGGAGTGGCTGGCGAGGGGGATGGGAGAGGCCTGCTGGGACGAAGGGCGGAGAGAGCTGCTCTGCAAGCCCGACGGCCAGAAAAGAAGGGCGCGAAGGGCTGGCTATTCTTAACCTCGTCGAAGGGCGATCGAGGGTCATAGTGACCCCTCAACGCGCGCGCTCGCCCCTGTCGGCCTTGCTGCCGTCGCTGGGTGAGTAGCGCGTCGGTGAAAAGGTGAGGGGCGGTCGGTTGGCAAGACGAGAGCGGTCGACAGCAGAGCAGAAGGACGTTGCGGCGACGACAAGGGCTTGGCCTCGCGGGCTTGCTCGGCCTGGGCGGGCCGCCTATGTGACCGAAGCGTGATCGGAGGCGCGTGACTGCACGACGGCCTGTCCTCCCCTTCCAAAGTGTAGAGGGACCACGGCGAGCCCACCACTGCCCGACCTACTCCCTGACACGCGCATGGAGCTTGTCATTGATTGACTGGATGGGGAGCGGTGGCGCTTGGCACCGCGTGGAGGCCACGTCGACGTGTGTTCAGCGCCCTCAGACCCATCGAACCGTCTTCCCCTTCGGTCAGGAATCGTAAGCGACATGTCTGCAGGTCTAGCGCTTGGACACACGTCGGCGTCGACGAGGTCCGGCCGAACACGCTCGTCCAGTCTGATCCCCTTCGTGTGAGGCGGGCGTACGCCTGCCCGACTGTTGTCGACTAGCGACACTTTTGGCAGCGGAAGAGGTTAGCGCCAGTCCTTTATCGTACGGCACGAGGGTCTCCTCTTTTCGGGCTGGGCGCGTCTCGTCCTGTGTTGATGATGTCGACGGCAATGTAGACGGTCAGGACCTGAGCGGGTCGCTCGATGCGGTCGAGTAAGGCAGTCGAGTCGACGCCTGCAAGTTCCCGACCCGTCCTCAGCGGTGTGATGCCTGACGAGAGGCCCATCGGGACGCCTTCACCTGCTGCCGAGCCGCTTGCCCAAAGTGGTCCGCTCGAGTTGGCCAGTCGAGAGCGCCGGGAGCGCGATCGGCATCTGCCCGGATATCCCTCAAAGCAGGTCCACTCGCAGAGACCTCGGGCGGTCGACGCTGCGTCCCCATCGCACCGGGCAGGAGGAACGGCTCGTACGTCTGCGGCAAGCCGGGCGTGCTGGTGGCGAGACGGGCGGGCATCCTCCCGACTGCCGCAGCGGCGAGTAGAGCGCCTCGTCCCCCCGTCTCGCCGCATCGGTTTGGCCGGATGCTTGGTTGCCTGTCTCGTCTTGGTCGAGCACTGGACGGGGCGTTGCACACCCCTCCCGCCTCCTTCCGGTCCGGCCGCGATGGTCAGCCCATGTGCATCGTCGTCGCGTCCGATCTGAGGGTAGGGAGGGGGCGGGCGAGAGGGAGCCGCGCGGGCCGCAGAGTGGGCCGGCGAGCCAGACCGCATCGGCGAGAGGCGGCCGCGCGCGACGACGCCACAATCAGCCGTCTTGTCAGCTCGGCCGGGTCTCTTTGCGGGGAGCGAGAGTCGCCATTGTTGGCCGACCGGTGGACCTGCGAGACGCCCTTGCTCACGTCGTTTGTCGGCGGTGGTCGACCGTCCCGCCAGCGTCTGCAGCAGGGCCTCGGTCAAAGGGCCGCGCGGGGCACCGGGCCGATTTCCTCCCGAGGCGTCGGCCCTCCCACGGTGAGACAATCTGGCTTACGACCTCGACCCTGACCCGACAACGCCCCGCTCCTTTGGCGGTCGTCGACCTGCGCTCGACCACGAAGGCCGCCCGGCGCTGCTGCTGCCGCTGCTGATGGGCCCTCCGCCCGACGCCTGCTGTGCTGACGAGTATGCCGGCTCGGAACAAACAGGGCCGACGCCTCCTTGTCGCCCGCCCGCCCGCTCCCCGTCCCTTGTCGCCCCTTCACCTCAGTCGACGGCGACCTCGTCAAGGTCGGTCGAGACCGTCTTTCGGCCATGGCGGTCGGCCTCCTCAGCTCAGCAAGCCCGCCGGCTCTCACACAAGGCGAGGCAGGTAACGAATGCAGCCCGTCCGGGTCCGGCCCTACAAAAGGTCGGCTCGCAGGGCCATCCGGTCGTTCTTGCCCTCCAGCTCATCCCTCCCTTCCCTTCGCTCGCAGCCTTCTCGCTCAGCTCACCGGTCCCGGCCTCCCTCCCTTTCCCCTCACACGCCCCTCCGCCCTCTCTCACCCTCCGCTTTCTCCCCTTCCATCCCTTCCCTCACCATGCGTGCCGCCCTTCTCCTTCCCGCTCTCTCCCTCGCCTCGGTCGCGGTCGCCGCGCCCGCTGCCCCTGCTACTCAGGAGCACGCGCTTGACAAACGCACCTGGGGTCTCTTGTACGTCTTCGTTTCGGCTTGTTATCCAGCAAGAGCGCACTTGGCTGACCTCATTCCCGTGCCGCAGCTGTGGTTGGCTCTACGCCTGCGACGACGGCTCTGCCGCCGCTGCCGCCTACAGCGCCTCGACCGCGTCCGTCGCGTCCGTCTCCTCGGTTTCGGTCAAGTCGGTCGCCTCGGTCGCGTCCGTTGCGTTAGTGACTCTTCTCAAGGCTGGTCCTCTTCTGCGTCCTCGCCTAACGCCTTCCCTTCCTCCTTCTTACCCTCCAGCTCGGTCAGTCGCACTTCGGTCGCCGCGGCCGCTGCTACGCCCACCAAGGTTCTCGTCAGCTCCGGTTACGACTGGCAGAACTGGGACGGCGCGCTCGGCGGCAAGACTTGCTCTTCGGTCTACACCTACCAAACGTACCGCTACACGTGCGAGGGCCTGGCCTTCAACGACCTCTTCTCGGCCCTCGCCTACTCGTGCAACTCGCAGCGCACCCTCTGCAACGCCGCCGCCACCTGGACTTGGTGGAACTGGTGGGGCTTCTCGTACGACGACTGCACGAGCCAGTACAACTCGTGCATCTCTCGCGCCAACGCCGACTGCGCCTCCAACACGGCCTCGATCTCATCCGTCTCCAAGGCCTCGGTGGCCTCGGTCGCCCTCCAGTCGCAGGCTTCGGTCTCGAAGGCCTCGGTTGCCTCGGTCGCTTCGGTTGCTTCCAACGCTGCCGCTGCCTCCAACGCCGCCGCGGCCTCGCAGGCCTCTGTCGCGTCGGTCTCCAAGGCCTCGGTTGCCTCGGTCGCCTCGGTCGCCTCCAACGCTGCCGCTGCCTCTAAAGCCGCTGTCGCCTCCAACGCTGCCGCTGCTGCATCCAAGGCTTCGGTCGCTTCTGTCTCCCAGGCTTCGGTCGCCTCGGTTGCTTCGAACGCCGCTGTCGCTTCCAACGCCGCTGTTGCCGCCTCGCAGGCCTCGGTCGCCTCGGTTTCGCAGGCCTCGATTGCCTCCAACGCTGCCATCGCTTCGAACGCCGCTGCCGCTTCGCAGGTTTCGGTCGCCTCTGTCTCGCAGGCTTCGGTCGCTTCGGTCGCTGCCGTCGCCTCCAACGCCGCCGCTGTCGCCGCCTCGCAGGCCTCGGCTGCTTCCGTCGCCTCGGTCGCCTCGGTTTCGCAGGCCTCGATTGCCTCCAACGCTGCCATCGCTTCAAACGCCGCTGCCGCTTCGCAGGCTTCGGTCGCCTCTGTCTCGCAGGCTTCGATCGCTTCGGTCGCTGCCGTCGCCTCCAACGCCGCCGCTGTCGCCGCCTCGCAGGCCTCGGCTGCTTCCGTCGCCTCGGTCGCCTCGGTTTCGCAGGCCTCGATTGCCTCGGTCTCCAAGACGTCTGCCGCCGCCGCCGGTCCCTCGTCGGTCATCGTCTCCGGCCCCGTCACCTCCGGCTGGGTCCTCGCCTCGTCCTCGCTCGTCTCGGACCTCGTCCAGTCCGGCTCCCGCGTCCTGATCGGCTCGCAGGGCTCGGACGAGACCCAGATGTCGGCCGCCTTCTGCACCAACGAGTGCGCGACCCGGGGCTTTGCGCTCGCCGGTCTTGAGAACGGCTCCGAGTGTGCGTGACCTTTCTTCTGACTCGTGACCCATGCAGACGCTGACTCTGCTGCTGCCCCCCGCTCCAGGCTTCTGCGGCAACTCTCTCGTCAACGGCGGCTCGCTCGGCACGACCACCGCCAACCCGCCCAAGCTCTGCCCCAACAGCCAGACGCTTACCTGCGGCGGCTCGGCTGGCCTTCAGCTCTACCGCAACTCGGCCGTCCTCGACGCCAACCTGAACGTCATCGGCGGCTCTGGAGCCCCTGCCGCGACGACGTCGGTCTCGGCCGCTGCCCCTGCTGCCTCCTCTGCCACTCCCTCGACCGGCAACGGCTTCACGACCGACGGCGCCTGCAGTGCGTCCTCTTACTGCTCGCGCCTCTCGAGAGGCGCCTGCTGACCTGCTGCGCTTCATCACTAGTTGCCGAGATCGACCAGCGTCTCCTCAAGGGTCCCAGCTTCACGTCGAAGCAGATGACTTTCTCGCTTTGCTCGTCTTTCTGCTCGAACGCCGGCTACAGCATCGCCGGTGTCGAGTACGGCTCTGGTACGTCGGAGCTGGGCTCTATCGCTTCGGCCCATTTGAGCAACCGACTGACGATTCTTGCTCGCCCTGCCCGCAGAGTGCTATTGCGACAACTCGATCTCGGTCTCGACGCCTTCGACGCAGTGCACGATGGGTGAGTTGACGCCGCTGACTGCTCTGCCTGAGCGAACCTGCGACTGATCCGCTGGACTGCGACTCGTAGCTTGCTCGGGCGACTCGACCCAGATCTGTGGCGGCCCTCAGGCCCTCATCATTCTCAAGGCCACGGCCGCCGACCAGACTTCGCAGACGCTCGCCAATGGCTGGACGGCCGCCAAGACCTGCCTGATTGACGGCCAGAACGGCCGCCTCTTCGATGGCGCCTCGACTTCGAGCTCGACCATGACGCAGGAGGTCTGCACCGACTTCTGCGCCTCGAAGGGCTTCGACCAGGCCGGCCTTGAGTACTCGACCGGTGCGTCCCGGCTCACCTTTACCCGCTGCTATTGCCTCTTGCCGTGACGCTGACCTTTGCCCTCTTCCTGCCCGCCCGCCCCTGCAGAGTGCTTCTGCTCGAGCTCGTCGACCGTCAACATCGCGACCGCCGCCAAGAGCTCGTCGTGCAACATGCCCTGCGGCGGCAACCAGCAGCAGCTCTGCGGCGGAGGTGACGCCCTCTGGGTCTTCACCAAGTCCAACTAGATGCGCCAATCTCTAGACCTCCCTCTTTCCTCCTGTCCTCTTCCGGTCCTTCGTGCCCTCCCTCCTTGCTGCACCCTCTTCGCACTGTTCCTTTCTGTTGTTTGTTTTGCTTGCCGCCTCGTGGTCACCCCCCTCCTTTTGCACTTTCATTGCTTGCATGCATGCGCCTGATTAGACCTCTGCTGGCGGGCATCAATGTGGCGTCTCTTGCTTTCCGGAACGTGATAATCGAACGGGGCTCAGGGCAGCGCAGAGGATCCGAGTGCGCATCAGGCGCAAGTATGTCTGTCAAGGCCCTGCAGCGTTCTGATTGCGCGGAAGGCAAGGGGCAACGGCATCACAGGCTCAAGCTCTCCTTCGCGGAGCGGCGCCGACAAGCCGGTCGGCAAACTGCGGGTCGAGGAGGGTGGCGGGTCAGCTGGGCGATGTTGGGGCCGCGAGAAAGCCTGCAGCTAGAGAAGGCCGACGTACGCCGCGAATATAGGGCAGCGAGAGCAGGGTGCCGATGACGGGCAGCTGGCGGAGAAACGACAGGACGGTCGGGAAGAAGTCGCTGCGAGGGTGTGCAAACGAAGCAGGCGGTTCAGTCTTTGTGCAGCGCTGCCGAGCGCACGCCGTCCCGGCTTCGAGGGGTGCGCAAACGCAAGCAGGCGAGGCCGCACCCAAAGAGGTTGAGGAAGCCAAAGGCCTCGACGACGACGCCGACAAAGGGCCACTGCGACCAGGTAGGCGGAGAGGGGGAGCATCAGCGCTGCTGTTCCGCACTCGCCGTCGTCGGCCAGCCTCTCGTCCCCCGCGAGCGCGTACCCACCTTGAAGAGGAAGACGAGGAGGATGCCGGTGAAGAAGGCGGCCGTCCCTCGGAGCTTGTCCTTGCGGGCAAAGAATAACAGCGTCTTGCGCGGCCCAATGAGGGCGGTGATACCGGCGAGGAAGAGGATCTGGTGGGCGGGCGAGGAGGCGGGCAGGCGGTTCAGAGGGGAGAGCGCAGCAGTAGCAGCGAGGGCGAGGTCAGGGTCGGCCGGCACGCTCCAAGGGAGACTGCAGCAGCGGCAATGGGGACGGACGTTACCGAGGGCGAGCAAGGCGCCATCGAAGAGCATGACGACGCCGAGGAACTGCGACGAGCGAGCGACAGGAACAGCCGAGGGTCAGCGCCTCCATCTGGCGGGCAGCCGGCTGCAAGACGTCAAGTTCAGACGGCTGGCCGACCGCACCTGGAAGAGGCCGCCGAAGACAGTGCAGCCGACGCCGATCTACCAAGAGCGAGAGAGGCGTCAGAGTGCCCGAGCAAGACACGAGGAGAGGATGGAGGGGCAGGCACCTTCTGAACGTCCGTCAGCCAGACCATCGCACGCAAGGAGCAATGAGCCGCGGCGGGCGACGAGGGAGACGGGAGCGGGTGAGGCTGTTGCCGGTGAGACGGGCCGTCGCAGCGATCGTTGACAGGCGGAGGCCGAGCGCAGAGCAGGCCGGCTAAGGAGAGGCTGCTCAGGAGTCAGTAGGCGGATGGT
>Ga0308160_10001520_pt1 | contig 32114 bp, 31 predicted proteins | sample PhyFR1_FD_201036 | JGI IMG/M metagenome (GOLD analysis project Ga0308160, IMG submission 201036) | Phyllosphere microbial communities from UC Gill Tract Community Farm, Albany, California, United States - DLSLF.R1 | ecosystem: Host-associated > Plants > Phyllosphere > Unclassified | place: USA... | reverse complement strand
GACGGGTGGTGAGCCGCTTGCTCAGCCCAATGCCCTGCCTTTGATGCAACGTTTAGCCGATCTTGGCTGTGAAGTATCGCTAGAGACCAGTGGTGCTTTAGATGTGTCTAAAGTAGACCCTCGTGTTTCAAAAGTACTCGATTTAAAAACTCCAACTTCTGGTGAAGTTGCACGAAACTTGCTGAGTAATCTTGATCATTTAACTTCGCATGATCAAATCAAGTTTGTCATTTGTAATCGCGAAGATTATGAATGGTCAAAACAGCAGGTTGAACAATACGAATTAAATAAAAAAGTCAGCACCGTCTGGTTCTCTCCTGCATTTGCAGTTGAAAAAGGTGTGGTTCGTTTGCCTCAACTTGCGCGTGATTTAGCACAATGGATTTTAGAAGACCATCTCCCTGTTCGTTTCCAGCTCCAGTTGCATAAATTGCTCTGGAATGATGAAACTGGTCGTTAATTTATTTCTGTTTTTGAATACCTATATTTGTTTGGAGATTTGGATATGCGCTCTCGTGCCATAGTTTTGTTATCTGGCGGCTTAGACTCAACAACTTGTTTGGCTTGGGCGCAAGCACGTTATGAATGTATTGCCATCAGTTTTATGTATGGTCAACGTTCTACCACTGAACTTGATGCTGCTACAGCATTAACACAGCGTGCTGGAGTAGAACATCGCGTCATTAATATCGATTTAGGGAACCTCGGTGGCTCTGCGTTAACCGACCACAGCATTGATGTACCAGAACATGAACAAGAAGGTATTCCTGTAACTTATGTTCCAGCACGTAACACAATATTTCTGTCTTACGCGCTCGCTGCAGCGGAAGTTTTTGGTGCAGAAGCCATTGTCATTGGAATTAATGCCGTTGATTATTCAGGATATCCTGACTGTCGACCTGAATTTATTGATGCTTTTGAACGCATGGCTCGCCTTGCAACCAAGGTGGGTGTGGAAGGTAAACCTCTTAAATTTGAAACACCTTTGTTACATTTATCCAAAGCAAATATCATTCGCTTAGGTATAGAACATGGCGTAGACTACAGTCAAACGGTGTCTTGCTACCAAGCAGACGACCAAGGACGTGCTTGTGGCAAATGTGATAGCTGCCGTTTACGTAAACAGGGTTTTGCTGACGCAGGTATTGCAGATCCAACACGTTATATACCGTCATAACAGGGTAACAGTACATGAAAAATTTGAAATCAAACATTCTTCTTTCTACATTAGTTTCAGCTGTAGCATTGATGACAACTGCTTCAAATGCTGCAGAAACAAACAAGCTCCAAGAAGCTTATAAAAGCACTAATGTAAAATCTGCTTTAATTAATGTTTGTAAAAATGAAACAGGTAAAAGCAAAAAATTATCATCTGCAGAAGTAAGTAAATATTGTACTTGTGCAGTTGAAGCTGACGGTAAATTAACCAATGCTCAAAAATGGGAAATCCAAAGTACCATCAACCAGAAGAAAAGCCCTGCAACTCTAGCTTTTGTTCAAAAACAAAATAAAGATCTTCAGGCTTGTTTTGGTCCACAACTTACAGGCAAGCTTAAAAGCTTAACTGAAGAAGCAATGAAATCTGCTCAAGCTAAAAAATAAGCTGACTTGGATTGAATAAAAGCCTGCATATGCAGGCTTTTTTATATCTGGGTAATGTATACACCATCCATGAAAAACCAGCACCCCTCTTTAAAATTTTAGTTTCTTAAATTCTTTTCAAAGACAGCTATTCGCTTTTAAGAATCAAAAAATTCAGTATTTCATGGAAGATATGTTGCCATTTAAATCACCAATTGCTGTACCTAACGGTGATATTCTATATCATGAAATTATGCCTTTTTAGCACTCGAATGAGATCGCAATTCAATTTAATCAAGGATTAAAGCATGACAGAAAGTATTCAATTGCCAAACCAGACCTTTATGACCACGACGGGTGAAGTTAACTTGTCGACACTTCCATCAGAATGGCTGATTGTGTATTTTTATCCGAAGGATTCAACCCCCGGTTGTACCACGCAAGCGATTGGCTTTTCTTGTTTGAAAGATCAATTTGATGCTTTAAATACCACAATTCTGGGTATTTCACGCGACTCGGTTAAAGCACACCAAAACTTCACCGAAAAGCAGAATCTGACCATTAATCTCATCAGTGATAAAGAAGAAATATTGTGTAATCTCTTTGATGTGATTAAAGAAAAGAATATGTATGGCAAACAAGTGATGGGCATTGAACGCTCAACCTTTATTTTCCATAATGGTCAGTTAGTCAAAGAATACCGCAAAGTCAAAGCTGCAGGTCATGCAGAACAAGTAATAGAAGGCTTGAAAGCTTTGCAGGCAGCTTGATAACCCTGTTACTGGATTTATTTATAAGAGCCCGAAAAATTTTGGGCTCTTATTTTGCTTATTTTTTAAAGTCTTTTATGCCATCAAAATTCTTCTATTTATTCTGCCCTTAAATTTTTAGATACAGGTAAGAATAAGCGTACAGTACCGATACCCATCAAGAAGACGGTTAAAAAATTTGTTAAACACTGGTCATTATATTCTTAGTTAGCTGCACATTGGCCAGAAAGCTCAAGATTCACTTTCTCCCCCACGCCTCCAATCCCTTTTCTCATACCAAAATCACTACGGTTAATCACCGCAGAAGCCTGAACATCGAGTAAGTTAACATTAGACAGATTGGGTTTAAACGTCGTTACAAAAGTCACTGGCTTGGTCACACCACGCAAGGTTAAATGTCCCAAAACATTAAATTTACCATTTCCTAAGTCTTTAAATTGGGTACTTTTGAATCTTACCGTCTTGTATTTTTCTGCATAAAATAAGTCTTCACCCAAAATCATATGTTTCAGCAAGGGTTTATTAAAGCTCAAACTGTCGACATCCATGACCAGATGGGTCGATGCATTTTGCGGTGCTTTAATATCAAATTCCATGCTGGATTGAACTTGATTAAATTTGGCTTTGACCACCGTAAGTCCCATCGACCTGATCTCAAAACCAACATTACTTTGGGGTGTTAAAATCCATGATTGGGCAAAGGACGGACTGCTTACCGCCAAACCCATTGCTACGATAATAAGTCCATTTTTTATTGTTGTTTTCAAATTTAAATCCACCTTTTCTTGATTGCTTGTTGATCGGATTTAGACACACGGTCCAATCTTAGATTAAATTTGTTTTAAGTTTTCGAATTTTCATTTTAGTTATTTTTATACCAGTTTATTGAAGTTTTTGTAAAACCATTAATGACTAATGGACAAAATACTCGACCTAAGTTCCGGCTAACCATTGGCTTGATATCGTATTTTTAGTTAATATAATTTTGATTTTTAAAAATTTTAACTTTAAAAAATGACTAATTATTTTAAGTTTAATAATACCTTTAAAACTCATCAGTTGCTTAAAAATGTAGTCGCGTATATCCCTAAAGAAATAAAAACGATGCTATAAAACTATAAAAATTCGGAAATCTAAAAAATACTTTAAGTCGTTTTTTTAAAGATGTGAACTATTGTTTTTTCCATTGTCCATCTACCTCAATATTTACTTGTTCCCCTATACCCCCGAATGCTTTTTTCATCCCAAAATCACTGCGATTCACCACTGCTTTAGATTCAACATCCAACAGTTGTGGATTTGCTGTATTGGGTTTTAAAACCGTATCAAGAGTTACCGGCTGGGTCACACCGCGCAAGGTCAAATCACCTTTTATACTGTAGTGATGATTGTCTAAAGCGATAAATTCATGACTCTTAAAAGTCGCAGTGGGATATTTTTCTACATAAAATAAATCCTCCCCCATAATCATATTTTTCAGTGAAGGTTTGCTCAAGCTCACGCTGTTTACGTTCATGACAAACTGGGCTGAGGCATTTTGTGGGATTGCTGGATCAAAGCTCATACTAGACTGAACCTGCTCAAACTTGCCTTTTACGATAGAAAAACCCATCGACTTCACATTGAATCCCACATAAGTTTCTGGAGTAAGTGTCCATTCCTGTGCATTTACATGCGCAAGCATGCTTAAACTGACAGCGCTGACAATGAACATACTTTTGAGCATGGTTTGGATATTCATCTTATCCACTCCTGGGTCGCTGCAATTGCTTGCTCCGACTTAAAAGCTTACTGAGATTCTTCGAGATTGGTTTTATCTTGTGTCAGGTATTTGTGCTGTAATTGTTGATAAGTAGACGTGTTCTGAAATTTCTGTAAAAACTCACTGGTTCCCCATGGAAAAGCAGATTCGATAATTTCGCCACGATAATAGGCTTCACGCAGCGGAGTCGCTGAAATCGCGCCTTTTAGGCTTTCAAGCTCAACCATCTCCCATTCAGGAAAAAGCTGCAAATAGTATGAAGATTCATCCTTAAAATGACCAATTAACCCCACTTTAGCTTCTGGCTCTACCACTTCTGACACCAGGGATTTCACCAGTTTTTGCCATTTTTCATCGTCATACACATCAACAACATGAACAAACTTAATTCGCTTTTGGTCTGCTGCTGAAAAGTTGGACAAAATCATCTGTTCACGCTCAGAAGCACTAAACGGATTTTTAATATTGCGTTCATTTTGTGCAGAACCGAGTGCCAAAATCACATTCTGGCTTTGCTCTAATGCGATTTTAACCGTTTGCATATGTGCCAGATGAAAAGGCTGAAAGCGACCAATGAAAACCAGATAATCAAATGTATAGTTCATAACAGATCATATTTTTTATGACTCGTGAGTTGTGCCGCCCCAATAAATATGCGACATAATAAACGCCATAAAACTAAATTAAATTTTAAAGCAAGGATAGTACGATGACACTGAGCTGTATTCAACAACCTCATGAACATTTGGATGCGAATTTAGAAAATGGTGTACTGACCTTAGCCATTAACCGACCAAAAGCAAAAAATGCATTGTATGGCGAATTATACCTCTGGATTGCCAAAGCTTTGGATGAAGCTGATCAAAATAAAGATGTCCGTGTAGTGATTTTACGTGGTGCTGACGCTGACTTCAGCGCCGGTAACGATATGCAGGACTTCATGAAGTTTATTCAAACACCACTTTCAGGCAAAGCTGGGGATGCTCCTCCATTTGTGGTTTTAAAATCTGCGGCAAAATTTTCCAAGCCTTTAATTGCAGCGGTTCGTGGTGTGGCCATTGGTATTGGGGTGACGCTTTTACTTCATGCTGACCTTGTCTATAGTGATCACACTGCCCTGTTCCAGATTCCGTTTGTAAGCCTTGGTCTTTCTCCAGAAGGTGCTTCGAGCAAGCTTCTTATTCAACAAGCAGGTTACCATAAAGCGGCTGAGCTGCTGTTTACTGCACAGAAATTTAACAGTGAAAAAGCCTTAAGTGCAGGTTTGGTCAATAGCATTGAAGAAGATGTGTATGCGACTGCACTTAAACAGGCACAGACTTTAGCTGCACTTCCGCTTGCTTCAATCAAGCAAACCAAAGCTTTAATGAAACATAACTTGCAAGAAATTTTAGACTGTGTAGATCATGAAGCTGAAATTTTTATGAAGCGTGTATCTTCACCTGAAATGGCCGAAGCGGTGGCTGCATTTATGCAAAAGCGCAAGCCGGATTTTGCTCAGTTTAATTAATTCTTTATCTTTTAATTTCCAGACCACTGAGTCATTCACTTGGCTTAGTGGTTTTAAAATTTCTCAGCTTTTAAAATTTTTAAACTTTTAAAATTTAATCTTCCACAAAATCGAGCCATTTATGACGAACCAAGCCAAAACTGAAAAGAAACGTTACTTTGAACCTGCTCCGCAGGATATCGATGTCGAAAACTTTAAGAAAGTTCTCACAAGCCGTCGCTCTGTACGTAAATTTACTGATAAAGCCATTCCTGCAGATATTTTGGATGACTGTTTAGATCTGGCTTTGCTTGCACCAAACTCATCCAATTTGCAGCCTTGGACATTTTATGTGGTGCAATCGACTGATCAGAAAAAGCAGTTGGTAAAAGCATGTTTAGGTCAATTGGCTGCCAAAACCGCAGCTGAACTGATTATTTGTGTCGCCCGTACTGACCGTATTGATGAAATGGCGAAAAAGAACATTAGTGATTTTCCTTTTCCTGAAGCACCAAAAGCAGTGAAGCAATACTACCGTTTCATTCCTTACAACTATAAAACTGGTTACTTCAATGCTGTAGGTCACTTTAAGAAAGTGGCTTTCAAAGTTGCACGTACCTTGGATAAGCAATTGCCCGTTACTGCGTTCAACCCTGCTGATGCCAAGCTTTGGGCAAGTAAAACTACAGCATTGGCTTGTGAAAATCTGGTTTTGGCTTTGCGTGCTTATGGTTTTGACAGCTGTATGATGGAAGGTTTTGATGAGCCTATGGTGCGGAAAATTCTAAACTTGAATGACCAGCAATATCCAGTCATGGTGATTGGTGCAGGTGAACGTGCAATTGATGGGGTGTTCTTCCCGCAGTACCGTTTTGAGCGTGAGTTGTTTATTCAGAAGGTATGATGATTAATATTTAGAAAATTTAAATATCTAAATCTGATACACATAAGGTGATATAAATATTGCCCTGCTCGGCAGAGATTCACGGATGAATCATCTGCATATAAAAATTTAAAATCCAATGATAAAACAGGTACTGCAACTATTGTTTATAGAGCAACCAGAGAGGATGAAGCCATTCAAATTACAAATTATCTCAACTGGATCAAAGCCAATTACGGGACAGCATTAACATTTAATGCAGCAACAGGGGTTGAAGCAAAATGAAAAAATTAATGCTTTTAATAAGCTCAACTACTAGTCTAGTCCTATCAGGCTGTTCAGCTATGCCAATGAAAAATTCAATATCATTTCAGATAAATGATCACTTAAAAGGACAAGACGTTATTTACAGAAACAACTGGCCTGAATGTAGCAACTTATCAGGAACGCCAGATACGCTAAAAAGGCAGAAATATATTACAACCTATAGTCGCTGTAAGGTATCCCCCGAGGGTTATGTCCCTCAACAAATTATTATTGAATATGCGCCTTGGTTGACCATGGAACAAGTACAAAAAATCTTAGGAGACTATCCTCAAAAAGCCTTAAGTGACATAGTCCTTGGTTTTGCGACAGAAAAAGAGAAAAATGAATTTAAGATATGGAATATCAAGCAACAGGAACTTATAGAAAAAATTCCAGCTACAGCCTGGAAACGGATTGTACTTACTCCCCCTAAAGAAGTAGAGAAATACAAGTACCAAGTTCCCGAAGGGAAAGGCAATCGAAGTCGAGGTAAAAATATCCATTACATCATTTCCCTGAATCCCGATGGTAGCTATGATATAGAAACCAAATTGTACTGGGTCTCAAAATATCAAGAAAAATGGAATTGATATTCTATTCTAAGCATCCGGCGAGCCCGCTTGATTTCAGGTGGGCTTCCAATTGTGCGGCAGCAATTCCTCAATCCGGCTTATTTTCTGAGCCGGAAATCTTTTCAGCAGATCGCTCAGAGAAGTATAGAAATCCAGTCCGTTCAGTTCGGCTGAATGGATTAAGGCTGAGTTTAAAGTTCCTATTCTTATGGGCTCCCACACTCAAATTTAATACTATAAAAAATTTATATTAATAATTAACTTCCACTAACTGAATAAATTCAAAAGCCGGCTCTTCATAAGGATGGCTTGCCTTTAAAGCCCTTCCCACATCAGATGCTTTATCTTCCGGTACAATGGTTTCTACCCGCCATTCAGCGACCTGTTCCAATTCCCCAACCTCACCAATAAATGGATCAGCTCCTTTTATCGGCTTAAACTGCCCTGTGCCTAATACTTGCCATGCACAGTGCTCATAATTGCCTATACCACCTGCGCCCGCTGTAAAAATGGCCTGCTTGGTGGATTCAAGATGGGATTCTGGAACGTAATAAATCAGTTTAAGCATGCGATAGTCAAACAGAATAAAGATAGGATTATCTTAATCCTTAAACTCAGATTAATCTCTCTGATATTTCATTGCTTCATTTTGAAATGAGAACAAATCAAATCATTTTTAAATACAAGCGCCTATTACTTTTCGTGACATTTCTCTGACAGTTCAAGCTTTTACATCGATCAAAAAACAGACTACCTTAAAAATAATACTTAATTTAATAATTTCGAGTTCGAAATTTTTATTTCTATCTCGGTCATGACAACAATACTTTCATTACACCAATAGTCTTTCTAATTAAACAGTCCAACATGTTCAGGTATTCCATACCTACTGTTTCTCTGACTTTCATCTGGTGTAAGCAACTGGAGAAAATCAATGCTATTCATCATCAGTCTGCTTATTCAATTTTTTACCGTATGGGCCGTTTTCTTTTTTGGGCTCAGCCGTAATACCGGTGCGATCACCACCATTATTGTGGCAGTCGCTACTGCATTTATCAGTCCATGGTCGCTGATTTTTGGTATTCCCCTCATTCTGATCAGTTTAGTTGTGATGATTGAACCTTTAAGGATGGCATTGATTACCAAGCCTGCCTATAAGACTCTGGCAAATGCCATGCCGACAATGAGCGTCACAGAACGTGAAGCCTTGGATGCAGGCACCAGCTGGTGGGAAAAAGACCTGTTTATGGGGGCACCGGACTGGTCCAAGTTTGAAAGTTATCCTTATCCTACTCTTTCGGCAGAAGAACAATCTTTTCTGGATAATGAAGTAGAACATTTATGCTCTATGCTGAATGACTGGGAGATCCATCATCACCTTAAAGACTTGCCACCTGAAGCCTGGAGCTATATTCGGGAAAATGGCTTTTTAGGCCTGATTATTCCCAAGGAATATGGCGGACGTGCCTTTAGTTCATTTGCCCAAAGCCGGATTATGAGCAAGATTGCTTCGCGCTCCTTAACGGCTGCGGTGAGCTGTATGGTGCCCAACTCTTTAGGTCCCGGTGAGTTATTACTGCATTACGGAACTGAAGAGCAAAAAAATCGTTATTTACCAGGTTTGGCCAAAGGTGAAGAAATCCCTTGTTTTGGTTTAACCAGCCCAGAAGCAGGTTCCGATGCAGGGGCAATTCCGGATACGGGTGTGGTTTGTTATGGCGAGTTTGAAGGTCAGCAAGTGCTTGGCTTACGCATGCACTTTTCCAAACGCTGGATTACCCTCGCCCCAATTGCAACCGTGATTGGTTTGGCATTTAAGCTGTATGACCCCGATGGGCTATTGGGTGATAAAAGCAAAAATGAATATGGCATTACCTGTGCGCTGATTCCTGCCAGTCATGAAGGTGTAAAAGTGGGTGCACGGCATAATCCCGGCTCGCCTTTTATGAACGGAACGGTGGATGGCAAAGATGTCTTTATTCCACTGGACTGGATTATTGGCGGATCTAAAAATATTGGTAAAGGCTGGCGTATGCTGATGGAATGTCTGGCGGTCGGTCGCGGTATTTCCCTACCTGCACTATCGACGGCAGCAAGTGAAATGACCTATTTAACCGTGGGTGCATTTGCCAAAATTCGTCAGCAATTTAAAATTTCCGTGGGTAAATTCGAAGGTGTGCAGGAAGCTACCAGTGATATTGCCAGTGATACTTACATGCTGGAAGCTTTCCGTTATTTGGTGACCTGTGGTCTGAATCTAGGGGGTAAACCTGCAGTGATGACTGCAATGGCCAAATACTATGCCACTGAAACCATGCGCCGTGTGGTCAATCATGGCATGGATGTGGTCGGTGGTCGTGCCGTGCAAATGGGGCCACGTAACTTTTTAGCTCTCGCCTATCAGGCTATTCCTGTATCCATTACGGTTGAAGGTGCCAATATCCTCAGTCGTTCACTCATGATTTTTGGTCAGGGTTCTATGCGTTGTCATCCTTATCTGTTTGAGGAATTACAACTGCTGCAAGCCAAGGATAAAGATACTGCCCTCACCACCTTTAACGAGATGCTGTTTAACCACTTAGGCTATACCTTTAACCGTACTGCACGTGCATTCGCTTATGGCTATATCGGTGGCTCATCAGATGCACCAAAAAGCGTAGATGAATTTACCCGTCCCTATTACAAGATTATTAACCGTTTAAGTACCAACTTTTCGCTGACTGCCGACATGTGTCTAGGCTTACTGGCGGGAGATATTAAACGTAAAGAAATGCTTTCCGGACGCTTGGCAGATATTCATGCCAACCTGTTTATCAGCACGGCGATTCTTAAATATTATGAACATGGCAAGAAAACTGAAGCTGAACAAGTTCATGCAAAACTGGCGCTAGAAAAATCTCTGTTTAATGCGCAAGAAGCTTTTTATGGTCTGTTCGATAACTTCCCTGTCGGCTTTGCAGCTGGCTTAGTCAAGTTTATCTGTTTCCCGCTTGGTCGCCCTGTGAGCAAACCAAGTGATACGTTAAAGCGAGAAGCTGGTGAAATCATTATGCAAGACAATGCTTTCCGTGATGAATTGAAAAAGCATGTATTCTATAACATCGATGCGGATGATGTGACGGGTCGCATGGAATCGACTTTTACCATGTTGCTTGAGTTAGAACCGCTGTGGGACAAGTTCAAAAAAGCCGAATCGAAAGGGCAATTTAAAGGTTTAACTTTTGATGAACGTCTTGCAGATGCGGTAGATATTGGTTTTGTAACTCAAGAGGAAGCAGCAAGTCTTCTCACCTACAATGCCAAACGCTACGACAGTATGCTGACTGACGTTTTTGATTCTGAACTTGATCAAGCTCTGGCACTGGAAAATCCTTATAATGATGAGGAAGAATCCGCGCCAATGCCTGATCCCAAACAGCAGGAACCGTTATCTCCATAAAATTTTCAGCAATAAAAACGGCTGATTGCAGCCGTTTTTTATAAGTTAATTAAAAATAAATTTAAATATATTTCTAGTTCATAAGCTCTTTTATTGAATTTAATTCTAAATATAAAAAAATTGGGTACAGCTTATTTTCTTGAACTTTAAAGGGGCGGTATAGCAAAATGCAAAAATTAATACTTTTAATAAGCTTAACGACTAGTCTAGTCCTATCAGGATGCTCATCTATGATGAAAAATAGTATTAGTTTTGCAATAAAAGGGCAAAACAAAAGTTATATTTATAAAAATACATGGCCTGAATGTGCTAATTTTAAGATAAATTCATCTTTAAAATACAATGATTTATCAGATAGCTGTAAAGTATCCCCCGAGGGTTATGTCCCTCAACAAATTATTATTGAATATGCGCCTTGGTTAACTTATAAAGAACAGGTAAAAGCTGGATTAGGAAATGTTAGATCTTTCTTTCATTTAGATGAACTGTCTAGAGATAAATGGCCATCAGATGAGATCTTACATGCCTATGCGGACAATATAGAAAGAAAAAAAATGGCTGCTATAGACAAACTCCCCCCTACTGCCTGGAAACGGATTGTACTCACTCCCCTTAAAGATGTAGAAAAATATAAGTACCAAGTTCCTGAAGGTAAAGGCAACCGAAGCCGAGGTAAAAATATCCATTACATCATTTCCCTTCACCCCGATGGTAGCTACCATATAGAAACCAAATTGTACTGGGTGCAAAAATATCAATTAAACTGGAATTGATACTTTATTTGAAATGGATCAAAGTTAATTATGGGACAACATTAATATTTAAACCTGCAAGTGAAGTTAAAGAAAAATGAAAATAAAATTAATAATAATGAGCAGTTTATTTATTTTAAATGGTTGTCAAATAACCGCACCTATCATGAAAAACAGTATTAGCTTTGAAATGGATAATAAATATTGGCCGGCCCATAGCATAGTTTACAAAAAAAATTGGCCTGAATGTAGAAACTTAGCAGGAACACCAGATACGATAAAAAAGCAAAGATATATTACAACTTATAGTAGCTGTAAGGTATCTCCTGAGGGTTATGTCCCTCCACAAATTATTATTGAATATGCGCCTTGGTTAACCATGGAACAAGCACAAACAATATTAGGAGAGTATCCTCAAAAGGCTTTAAGTGACATAGTACTAGGCTTTGCTACAGAAAAAGAGAAAAATGAATTTAATATGTGGAATATCAAGCAACAGGATTTTATAGAGAAAATTCCAGTTACAGCTTGGAAACAGATTGTACTTACTCCTCCTAACGAAGTAAAAAAATATAAGTATCAGGTTCCTGAAGGTAAAGGTAATCGTAGTCGGGGTAAAAATATCCATTACCTCATTTCCCTTAGCCCCGATGGTAGCTACAGCATAGAAACCAAATTGTACTGGGTGCAGAAATATCAAAAATATTGGAATTGATACTTTATTTGAAATGGATCAAAGCTAATTATGGGACAACATTAACATTTAAACCTGCAAGTGAAGTTAAAGAAAAATGAAAATAAAATTAATAATAATGAGCAGTTTATTTATTTTAAATGGCTGTCAAGTAACCGCCCCCCTGATGAAGAATAATATTACTTTTGTTGTAGGGCCATCAGACTTTGAGCATAGCTTTGTTTTTAAAAACAACTGGCCATTGTGCGGTAATTTTTATGATAGCGATGGAAATATGCCTGTAAAAAGAAAAACTAAATATCTAACTACAGATAACACTTGCAAAGTCGAACCAGAAGGCTATGTCCCCGAACAAATTATTATTGAATATGCACCATGGTTGACTTATGAAGAGCGGGTAAAAGCTGGTCTAGGGAATACCAGATCTTTTTTTCATTTAGATGAACTGTCTAGAGATAAATGGCCATCAGATGAGGTCTTACATGCCTATGCAGACGATGTAGCAAGAAAAATAATGACTACTATCGATAACCTGCCTTCTACTGCCTGGAAGCGGATTGTACTCACTCCCCCTAAAGAAGTAGAAAAATACAGGTATCAAGTTCCTGAAGGGAAAGGTAACGCTCGTCGTGGCAAGGAAATCCACTATACGATTTCATTAAAACCTGATGGTAGCTCCAGTATAGAAACCAAATTGTACTGGGTTCAAAAATATCAATTAAACTGGAATTAATATTTTATTTAGAATATCAAATCACATGACTAACGACATGGACGTCGCATGTTTGGTAGGGATACAAGAACATATCCTCTACTCAACAAAGCATTTTTATCTCGCGGACTCAAAATATCAACACAAAAAAAACCACCTCACGGTGGCTTTTTTAATCTAGAAATTAAGAACTTTGAAGCAAATAGCTGCCGATCAAGAACAATGTTTGCAGCCCAACGACTGCCATAAAAAACATCCAGCCTTTCTTACGTAAATTCGCTTTATCAACAGTTGTATATGTCACAGTTTTTAGCATTGTGTCACCTCACTTAGAGATTCAATCCTGAACTTATATTTAGTGAACCATCTTTCCTCTATATTGCATCATCATTGTGCATAAAACACACAAATACTCTTTCACTGCAATATAAAAGCAAAATCCAAACCAAGTCCAGCGGGAGAAAAAAATTAAATAAAATTAAAAATATGTACAAAATAAAAAAGCCACCCGAAGGTGGCTTTTTTCAAAACACTTCAGAATTAACCAATGAACTTACGTGCATTGCGGAACATGCGTAACCATGCACCATCTTCAGTCCATTCTTCAGGTTTCCATGAATGCTGAATTGCACGGAAATTACGTTCAGGGTGCGGCATCATAATTGTTGCACGACCGTCGATAGACGTTACACCCGTAATTGCTTCTGGTGAACCGTTCGGGTTCAATGGATATTGTTGTGTAGGGTTACCGAAGCTATCTACATAACGCAAGCTGACTTGGTTGCCTGCATTTAACGCGGCAATCTTGTCTTCACTTGCAACCACACGACCTTCACCATGCGCAACCGCGATTGGTAAAATCGAACCTTCCATACCGTCTAACAAAATCGAGTGAGACTTTTCAACACGGACGTTAACAGCACGCGCTTCAAAAACTTCTGAAGTGTTGCGGTGGAAACGTGGCCAAGCATCAGCACCCGGAATCAGTGGAGCCAATTGAGACAACATTTGACAACCGTTACAGATCCCTAGAGAGAAGGTTTCTTGACGATTGAAGAATTTCTCGAACTGGTCACGAAGTTTAGGGTTGAATAGAACTGATTTAGCCCAACCACCGCCTGCGCCCATGACGTCACCGTAAGAGAAACCACCACAAGTTACCAGACCTTCAAAGTCATCCAGATCAATACGACCTGCAATCAAGTCACTCATGTGAACATCGACAGTGTTGAAGCCAACTTTGTCGAATGCCGCAGCCATTTCCACATGACCGTTTACGCCTTGTTCACGCAAGATCACCATGTTTGGACGACGTGAATTAATAAACGGCGCTTCAACTGGTTCATTCAAGTCAAATGTCGGCTGTGCAATGATACCTTTGTGGTTCTTGTCTGTGATTAAAGCAAACTCAGAATCCGCAGTTTCAACATTGTCACGTAGGCGTTGGATTTGGTGAGACACTTCAGTCCAAGCCACTTGCAGGTCGCTACGTTCAAGTACCAGACCATTAATCGACAATTGATCGGTATTGTTTACACGACCAACAACGCTAATTGCATCTTTCAATACTGATGCAGCAACTTCAGCTTGAAGAGCTTCCCAATCGCTTGCTGCGATTTGAAGTACCGCACCAATTTCTTCGGCAAATAAGCTTTCAGTCGATTGATCTTCAAGCGCTACACCTAAACGTGAAGCAAACATCATCTCTGCAACAGTCGCAAGTAAACCACCATCACCGATGTCATGGTAAGCCTTCACTAAGCCGCGGTTGTTCCAGTCTTGAACCAATGCGAAGAAGGCTTTGAAGTCATCGAAGCTGTCTACGTCAGGCGTCACAGAACCAATGGCTTTGTAAACCTGAGCAAGGATTGAACCGCCTAAACGGAACTGACCTTTAGACAAATCAATGCGAACCAATACTGAATCTTCATTTTTCAATTCAGGTGTTAATGTTTTACGCACATCCCCAACGGGTGCAAATGCAGTAATCACACCGGTCATTGGTGAAGTGACAGCTTTGTCGATGCCTTTGTCATTCCATGTGGTACGCATAGACAATGAGTCTTTACCCACTGGAATTGCAATACCAAGGGCTGGACACATTTCCATACCGATGGCTTTAACACCTTCGAATAATGCCTGGTCTTCGCCTTTTTGACCTGCAGCCGCCATCCAGTTTGCAGACAATTTAATGTCGCTAATCTGTTCAATGTTGGCACACATGATGTTTGAAATAGACTCAGCCACAGCCAAGCGCGCAGAAGCAGCAGGATTGAGCAATGCAACCGGAGGACGTTCACCCATCGCCATGGCTTCACCTGTGTAACCGACAAGGCTGGTGGTGGTTACTGCAGCATCCGCTACAGGAACCTGCCAGCGACCGACCATCTGGTCACGTGCAACCATACCGGTAATCGAACGGTCACCAATGGTGATCAGGAACGATTTGCTTGCTACTGTTGGATTTTTAAGAACGCGGTAGATCGCATCTTTTAAATCAACATTTGCAGCAGTGAAGTCATCGCCTTTACGTTCGATGGTCTCAAAAGTACGGCTCATGCGAGGTGTACCACCCAGCATCACTTGCATTGGCATATCCACAGCTTTGTTATCAAACAATGGATCTTCAACGGTCAGGTGACGTGCTTCAGTCGCTTCACCAAGTACCGCAAACGGGCAGCGTTCACGTGCACAGATCGATTCAAATAATTCGAGTGAAGATGGACGAATCGCCAAGACATAACGTTCTTGCGCCTCATTCGACCAAATTTCCATTGGAGACATGCCTGGCTCTAATGAAGGAATCTTACGAAGATTCAAGACTGCGCCGAGTTCGTGATCGTTCACAAGTTCAGGCATGGCATTCGATACGCCGCCCGCGCCCACATCATGCACAGATACGATTGGGTTGTTATCTTCAAAGCGCCAGCAGGTATCAATCACTTCTTGGCAACGACGTTCCATTTCTGGGTTTTCACGTTGTACAGATGCGAAATCGAGGTTTTCACCCAATTTACCGCTATCTACAGAAGATGCCGCACCACCGCCCAAGCCGATCAGCATTGCAGGACCACCGAGAACGATCAATAAGTCGCCCGGTTGGATTGGATCTTTTTCTACATGGTCAGGACGGATGTTACCGTAACCACCAGCAATCATAATCGGTTTGTGGAAACCTTTTACATCGCCATTTACATTTTGCTCGAAAGTACGGAAGTAACCATTTAACGCAGGACGACCAAATTCGTTATTAAACGCAGCACCACCTAAAGGACCATCAATCATGATCTGTAGTGGAGACGCCATACGCGATGGTTTGCCGTAGTTGTCTTCCCAAGGTTGTTGAAACCCGGGAATATTCAGGTTAGACACGGTAAAACCGGTTAAACCCGCTTTTGGTTTACCGCCACGCCCTGTTGCGCCTTCGTCACGAATTTCACCACCTGAACCTGTCGCAGCACCGGCAAATGGTGCAATCGCTGTTGGATGGTTGTGGGTTTCCACTTTCATGAGGATATGAGCAGCCTGGCTCTTGTATTTATAAACGTGGTGACCGTTTTCATCCGGTTTTGGATAGAAACGTTGCGTGTCATAACCCACAATTACAGAAGCGTTGTCTTTATAGGCTGACAATACATCTGCAGGGGATTCTTTATAGGTGTTTTTAATCATCTGGAACAATGATAATGGCTGTTTTTCGCCATCAATCGTCCACTCAGAACCAAAGATTTTATGACGGCAATGCTCTGAGTTTGCTTGTGCAAACATCATCAGCTCGATGTCGTGCGGGTTGCGACCCATCTTAATAAATGCTTCGGTTAAGTAATCGATTTCTTCGTCTGACAATGCAAAACCAAATTCAGAGTTGGCTTTAACCAATGCTTCTTTACCTTGACCTAAAATATCAATGCTATTTAAAGGTTTTGGTTCAGTCTCGTTAAATAAAGCAGCGGCATCCTCAATTTGATTGAAAACGCTTTCAGTCATGCGGTCATGCAATGCCAGTTTTACTTCATTCGATATTTCAGAAATACCCTTTAAAGTAAACAAAACACCGCGTTCAAGGCGGTGTATTGGGGTATTACAGTTGGCAAAAATATCAGTCGCTTTAGAAGACCACGGAGAGATTGTCCCTAAACGCGGTGTTACAAGAATTTGAATTTCATCACTTGCCGCTTGGCGAACTTCAAAAGACGCACCGTCATTTAACAGTTGTAATGCAGATTGATGCTGCTGCTCGTTGAGCGCTTGATCAAACAGATAAATCCATTGACTTTCAATTGATTGAACAGAACTCATTGACGCTAAACGGTTTAAGAGTTGAGTTTTCTTAAAAGAAGAGTGTGCTGGTGCACCGGCCACGATAAACATGCTGATTTTGGCTCCACGGGCAGGTCTTTTGGACCATACCGCCAATGTGACTTAGAGAGAGCGCATATTCTACTTCGTATTGACCAAATCAGCTAGATAGAAATTCACGAATGTGCCATCTATTCATGCAAGAATCCTGAAGAATACTTTAATTTTCAGATAAAAATTTTGAATTTCATCGCGATCGGATTCTTTAGCATCTTGTTTCTAAATGTGATTTAAAATGGGTAGAGTGATTGCCTATCAAGGGTTTTCAGCAGATGAACCGCTGCCTCTGCTACAATTTTAAGTGATTGCCGATCAACCTGATCCATGCTGTCACATGCCCTGAGATCACACGGCGGAAACTCAAACACACCCGCTTTCATTTGTTCATTAAATAGAATAATCGAGCTTCAAGACCGTAACATTCTCAAACTTTGAAGCCGCATGATCAATGTGATTAAAAGCGTTCAGGAGACATGAAGCATTTCCCTGCCTGTTGATAGGCTCTATTCAAAAGACAAATCATGTCGCACCACTCTAGTCTGTTTGGCTTTTTTTTGGCATGATGATTTCAGGTCATCACTGAATAATCATAAATGGAACAAATGCGTTGGTTAGAATTACTTTCGACAGTTCGTATTGGTAGCAAAAAGCAAAGTACAGAACAGGCACGTAGCCCCTTTCATAAAGATTATGACCGCATTATTTTCTCGCAAAGTTTTCGCCAGCTGAACCGTAAAACCCAGGTTCATCCGCTGACACAGCATGATGGTATTCATACCCGTTTGACCCATTCGCTCGAAGTATCCTGTATTGGCCGTTCACTTGGCATGCTGGCAGCTGAAAAAATTAAGGATCAACTTCCCGTGTGGATTTCCCCTGCCGATGTGGGGGCGATCATTCAGGCAGCCTGCCTTGCCCATGATATTGGCAATCCACCTTTTGGACATGCCGGTGAATATGCCATTCGCGAATGGTTTGATGATGCTTCACATGGCAACTTTTTAGCAAAGCTCTCGCCTGAAGAACAAGCCGATGTACGCCAGTTTGAAGGCAATGCCCAAGGTTTACGCTTACTGACCAAAATTGACTATCATCCCAATGATGGCGGCATGCGTCTAACTTACGCAACATTAGGGGCTTACTTAAAGTACCCATGGCTGTCTAAAACCATCGCTTCTCAAGGTGACCGCCCTGCCAGTCAACGGGCAAAGTTTGGTTGCTATCAGTCTGAAAAAGAAATTCTGAAGCAAATTGCAGAGCAGCTTGGTTTAATCCAACTGGGTGAATATCACTATTGCCGTCACCCACTGACCTATTTACTGGAAGCGGCAGATGACATTTGCTATGCGCTGATTGACCTTGAGGATGGCATTATTTTAAACATGCTGTCTTATGAAGAAGTGGAACCCATTTTCCTCGACCTGATTGCGGATTATGGAACACCTCAGGAACTTTCCATGGAAACCACCACCTGGCAACAAAAAATTGCCGCTTTACGTGGTCGGGTGATGAAACGTCTGGTGGATGAAGTCACCACGGCCTTTGCCAAACATCACTTTGAGATTTTGTCTGGGCAACTCAAAGGCAGCTTGTTGCAGTATTGCTCCCAAGATATTGAACGCGGTATTAACCGGGCCAAGAACCTGGCGCGTGACAAAATTTTTGAACATCCGCAAAAAGCTGGACTGGAGATTATTGCCCATCAAAGTCTGCAAAATATTTTAGATGCCTTTATTCCCTTGACCACACCGCATAAAACTTTAAGTTTTAAGGAACAGCGCTTGATGTCGATGCTGCAACGTGCCGGAGTGAATTTTGAAAATAATCACTATGAAAATATTATGCAGGTCTTGGATATTATTTCGAAGTTTTCAGACCATCAGGCCTATAACCTGTCGCAAGAGTTACAAGGCAATAAAGCCGGCTTAATTTAAAGATTTTGCAGATATTTGGGCGAGATTTTTTGTGAAATTTAAAAAATATGCGTGTGCATTTTGCCTTTCCTGCAAATGCTCACTACTATGCAAGCAACGATAGATAAGTGAAAAAATCAAAATGATTGGATGTCTCATTGGTGAAGTGTTTGCTTTGGAAGCACCGACAGTACTATTAAATGTAAATGGCGTGGGCTATGAAGTGGATACACCGCTTTCTACATTTTGCCAATTGCAAAAAGGGCAAAAAGTGACTTTGTGGACGCATTTAACCGTGCGTGAAGATGCTCAATTGCTTTACGGCTTTTTAGATGCACAAGAAAAAACCATTTTCCGTACCCTTCTTAAAGTAAACGGCGTTGGTCCTAAAATGGCGCTGGGTATTTTATCGACTTTAAGTATCGATCTGCTGATTCATACCGTTGAAAATGAAGACCTGAATACACTGGTTAAAGTTCCGGGTGTGGGTAAAAAGACCGCTGAACGCTTGATGATTGAACTTCGTGATCGCTTTAAAGCCATGTCTTCAGGCAATGTGCCGACCAATTCAACAGCGCCACAAATTCAGTTTATGGGTAATTCGGCGGTTGCTGAAGCTGAAGCGGCTTTACAATCACTGGGTTATAAACCGGCTGAAGCTCAAAAACTGATTAATGCCGTGAAAGGTGATTACACCGAAGCCGGTGATATTATCCGTGCAGCATTAAAGTCGATGAATAAATAAGTAGCATCCTCATTATTAAAAATACTGTACTCATTTTGAGGTGCTTAAGGCGACATGGATGTCGCCTGTTAAACTGTGCTACAAGAAAGTAGCATCAGTTTAACAAAAGGGTTTTGTTACTTTTGCCCTATCAAAAGTAAGGCATCGCCTACGCGAAAGCAGTGAATCTCTTTCATCATTCGCGGCCATGCAACCAAATGTGGTATTTATGACCATAACGCGACAATCGAATTCACGGAAATAGAACTGACTTAATATGCAAGACCGTCTCATCAGTGGTTCTGAAAAACCCGAAGATCATTTTGATCGTGCCATTCGCCCCACTTCACTGGATGACTATGTTGGTCAGCCGGTGGTACGTGAGCAAATGGAAATCTTTATTGGCGCAGCACGTGGTCGTGGTGAAGCACTCGATCACACTTTAATTTTTGGGCCTCCGGGTTTGGGTAAAACCACACTGGCCAATATTATCGCGCGGGAAATGGGCGGCAACTTAAAATCAACTTCAGGTCCAGTACTGGAACGTGCCGGCGATTTGGCCGCCATGCTGACCAATCTGGAAGAAGGTGATGTTTTATTTATTGATGAAATCCACCGTCTTTCCCCAGTGATTGAAGAAATTCTCTATCCTGCCATGGAAGATTACCAACTTGATATCATGATTGGTGAAGGACCGGGTGCACGTTCGATCAAACTGGATTTACCACCTTTCACATTAGTTGCGGCAACCACACGTGCGGGCTTGCTTACCTCTCCGCTACGTGACCGTTTTGGGATTGTGCAGCGTTTAGAGTTTTATTCGGTTGAAGATTTAACCCATATTGTGACGCGTTCAGCATCGTTAATGGACGTCCCCATGACGGGTGATGGCGCTAAAGAAATTGCCCGTCGTGCGCGTGGTACACCGCGTATTGCCAACCGTTTACTGCGTCGTGTGCGTGACTATGCACAGGTCAAAGGTACCGGTGAAGTCAATCAGGATATGGCACAACGTGCGCTGGATATGTTGAAAGTCGATAAAGATGGTTTGGATACTTTAGACCGTCGTTATTTAAGCATGTTGCTAGAGCGTTTTGATGGTGGCCCTGCCGGTGTAGAGGCTTTGGCTGCAGCAATGGCTGAAGATTCCGGTACTTTGGAAGATGTGATTGAACCGTATTTGATTCAGCAAGGTTATGCCATGCGTACTGCACGAGGTCGTATTGCAACCAATATGGCGTATTTGCAGTTTGGGATGACACCGCCCGAGCCGAAGGATAAATGATTTATAAAAGCAGCTTAGGCTGCTTTTTGTAATTTCACATTTTGATTGAGTAGCTTGATTAAGCTAGCTTTCACAACATCTAACTCATTAGAAAAAGCAGCTATTCGATCATTTAACTGATCTTTATTTCCATCAAGCTGTATTCTAATTTTCCATAGTGAATCGATTAGCTCCTTCAGCTGTGTTTTGACTGTTTGATGATGTGAATTAGCTTCGCAGTCTAAAAACAATTCAATTTGCATATGGTAATATGCGACTTGTGATAAATAATTGATTAAACTTTCAATTAAATCCCCTCTTTCCATTCGTCCAATTTCTAAAGATACAACACTGTTAAACTTCATCAACAAAGCAAAATATTCAGCAATGACGTTTCTAAATTTATCAATTTCTGAACTTCTATATAAAAACTGTAATTCTTGTTCCTTCAGCATTTTTTGGTTATTCAAAACTTTATCTGTTGTAATCCTATGCGTTTCAGCCGCTTGTTTAATATCCTCACTTACAGTTTTAAACGACATCTCTGTTAATTTAAAACTTTTGCGCCCATACCAGTAAGCTAACCAAGTCGCGAATAGACCTAAAATTACAGCAATTAAAACAGACAACCCAAAAGAGGAAATGGCTGTTTTATCTGTTGAAGCATTCAACTCCATTTGTGTTTTAGCGGGCTGTTGTAAAACAATCGTTTGTACATTTGGCTGTTGCGGTACAGTCCACGGAAGCTGAATTATTAACGCTTGTTTGCCTTCTTGTTGTGCCATCTTTCCCAACTTAGTTGTTAAATATGTGTTGGGGATATCTTAAAGGTTTTTTCTTTTTATTTTAATCAATTAGATACTTATAAATTAGAGATGACACGTACTTCTTCCACCAGCATCAACTCACACGCACCGCCGCCTGTATCTTCACGGCTTAAAGAACTACGCCACGTCCATCCATCTGAAGACTTCACTTCTACCAACTGTCCTTTTAAATAAATCAAATCATCTTGATCAATAGCTTTAAGCTGCTTTGCAATCAGTTTTGACGCAGGAATCAAATGAGTATTGGCACTTTGCATTTCAATTTCACGTACTGGAATGGGTGGAGCATTTTCATAACGCCAATGATACCAACGATTGCTTTGCCGGATAGATAACTGTTTATAAACCTCAGGATCAGCCATTTTGTCCCATCCCAAAGCAAAATCGACAGGGCTAATCTCAGATTCACGCCCAAAGTTATAATTTTCTTTAGATAAAACCCGAAACTCTCCCGTATAAGGCTGCAAATTTGTCATGCTATAGCCATTAAACTGATGAATCCCCGCTGTGGTCTGATAATCAGCTGCATCTGAAATACCTTTATCCGGTTTCAGCCAATAATTCCACAGCGCAAAGCCAATGGCGAAAATAACTATATATTTAAAAAAGCGACTCATCTAAATCTCGAATGTTTAGCTAGGCTGTAATAACTTAATAAATTGAATCGAATTAAATCTCTGGGACACAGATCCAAAAACTAACTCTTATAACAACCGCAACTTATTAGATGTTAATTTCAAAGTAAAATACATAAATTTACAAAGCAAAATTATAAATAAAAACCTTTTATTCCAATCACTAAAATAAAGCATACCTTAAAGGTATATTTAAGATACCTACAGGGTTTTGGTTAAATTTAAAACAATATGCAATTCTATAGAGTCACTTTAACTATTTCAAACTCTTAAGGTTCTCCCAAGATATGAACATGTACCAGCAGATATCCCTTTGTCTTCCCCTTATCCTTTGCAGCCAACTGAGCTTTGCAGACTGGATTGATGATTCCGTTAAAAATGTTGAAGCACATACTATTAAGCTTCGCCAACATATTCATCAACATCCTGAACTTGGAAATATGGAATTCAAAACTTCTGAGCTGGTACAAAAAGAGTTAAAATCTTATGGCATTGAAGTACGTAAAGGCTATGCCAAGACAGGTGTGATTGGTGTACTTAAAGGGGCAAAACCGGGTCCAGTGATGGCATTACGTGCAGATATGGATGCCCTGCCGATTGAAGAAAAAACTGGTCTTCCTTATGCCAGTAAAGCCAAAGCCATTTATCAAGGCGCAGAAACTCATGTCATGCACGGCTGTGGTCACGATGCCCATACAGCAATGTTACTGGGTGCCGCCAAAGCTTTAGCAGCCAATAAAGATAAAATTGCAGGTACTGTGGTATTTGTATTCCAACCGGCTGAAGAAGGCGGTGCCGATATTGATAACTTTACCCAAGGTCATTTAATCGGTTCACGTAAAATGATTGCCGATGGTGCGTTGAATAATCCAAAACCGGAAGTCATTTTCGGTATGCACGTGATGGCAGGCATGCCAAGCGGCAATATCCTGTATAAAGATGGCGCGATTCTCAACAGTGCCGATCATTTACGCATTCAGGTCAATGGTAAACAAGTCCATGGCTCTATGCCTTGGCTCGGCCGCGACCCCATCTATGCTTCTGCGCAAATGATTGCCAACATGCAAAGTTTAGTCAGTCGTACTGCAGATTTGACCAAAGGTATGGGCGTAGTCAGTATTGGCAGTATCCACGGCGGAACAACAGGTAATGTCATTCCCGATCAGGTGAATATGGTTGGCACCATTCGCTCCAACAGTGAAGATGTTCGTCAAGGCATTTTGAAAACTTTACCGAAAATGGTCGAACATAATGCCGCAGCCAACGATGTCACGGCAAAAGTGGAAATTACGCCATATGCGCCAGTGACCACCAATGACAAAAGCTTAACCCAGCTGATGCAACCCACGCTTGTCCAAGTAAATGGCGAAGATAAACTGCATGTGCTGGACAACAATGCCAGTGCCAGTGAGGACTTTGCCTATTATGGACAGCTCATGCCGTCCTTGTTTGTCTTTGTGGGCGCAACGCCTGCCGATCAGGACATGACGAAAGCCGCCCCTAACCATAACCCGTTATTTATCGTCGATAATGCAACTTTAAAAACTGGGGTAGAAAGCCATGTGCGCTTCATCCTTGATTATCCAAAAGTTGCTGGACAGGTACAGGCAGACTGGAAAAAGATGCAAGCTGCAAAAAAATAAAGTACATTTTTCAAAAAGTGAGCATCCTTTGCTCACTTTTTTATATCTAAAGGTTTTGTTGAGTAAATATAGAATAAATTTCATTTGAAACCTTGTGCCATTGGACTAAAAACTCAAGCTGCTAAACTGCAACGCGTTACACAGCTTGACTCTTAGCGAAAAAAACGTCATTTTCACAGATCTTTTAAGCCGCTAAAAGTACAGTTAAAACCATAAAACTGAATTGAAAAACGGGACACAATCATGGCGAATAAATTCGAATTCAACATTCGTGTATATATTGAAGACACTGATGCAGGTGGCATTGTCTATCACGCGAATCATATTCGTTTTATGGAACGTACTCGTACCGAATGGCTGCGCGCATCGGGTGTGGATCATTACTGGCACCAAAAAGATTACAACTTTGTGGTCCATAAAATTAACGTGAAATATTCGCGTCCAATCTTGATGGATGACCTGATTACCGTGACTGCGAGTGTAGTTTCGTGTAAAGCGACATCATTTGTATTGCAACAAAATATTTATCGTGGTGAAATCATGCTTGCATCTGGCGAGGTCGAGTTGGCATGTATAAGTGCAGAAATGAAACCTCGTAGACTTCCAGACGAAATTCGTGAACTAATTCTTAAAGAGTTAGAACAAGACTAAAAAATTTATTGGCACATGTAACTATGGCAACTCAACTAGAATCTTCTCTACACATATCAGATCTTATTTTACACGCAAGTCCCATCGTTCAACTGGTAATGCTCGTGCTCCTACTGGCATCTTTATACAGTTGGTATCTGATTGCCAAGTTACATATGAGTTATAAAAAAGCCCAGGCAGATGATGAACATTTTCAAAAAATCTTCTGGTCTGGCGCTGAACTCAACACGCTATACAACAACGCCCAACTCAATTCCAAACGTACCGGTCTGGAAGATATCTTCTATCAAGGTATAGGCGAGTTTTTTAAACTGAAAAAATACCAGGCCCCGAATACGCAAACCATTGAAGGCACAGAACGTATTTTACGTGTCGGTTTAAGCCGTGACCAAGGTCTGCTTGAACAAGGCTTAGGCGCACTTGCCAGTATTGGTTCTGTTGCACCTTATATCGGTCTGTTCGGTACAGTTTGGGGCATTATGAATGCCTTTATTGGTCTGGCTGATGTTGATCAAGTGACTTTGGCAACCGTTGCTCCGGGTATTGCCGAAGCCCTGATTGCAACAGCGATTGGTCTTTTCGCTGCAATTCCTGCTGTATTGGCATTTAACCATTACACCGCCAAAGGTGAAACAGTCTATTCAGACCGTGCATTATTTGCTGAAGAAATGGTGGCGCTATTACAACGTCAAACTGTGAGCTCTGCACAGGAAAATGACTAATGGCAATTCAGCGTTCCGGACGCTTTGAGCGGGTCAAAAAACCACTAAAAAGTGAGATGAATGTCGTCCCTTATATTGACGTCATGCTGGTACTTCTGGTGATTTTCATGGTCACAGCACCCATGATCACCAGTGGGATTAAAGTCGATTTACCTCAAGCCAATGGCAATCCCATCGAATCTAAAGATGCGCCTACAATCGTGACGCTGGATCAGGATGGTCTTTATTATCTGGAATATAAAAACCAGAAAACGAGTCCTGTTGATCTGGCACAGTTGACGAGTGTTTTAATCGAGGCACAAACTCAAGCCAAAAATGATAACAAGGAAATGAATGTCGTCATTAATGGTGCGACCACACGTCCCTATGGAGATGTCATGGCTTTAATGTCTGGTCTTCAAGATGCGGGTTTAACACAAGTTAGCTTACTCACTAAGCCTTTAGAATAAAGTATGAAAGATTTGAAAAAGCCACAATCCAAAGAAAAAACAATTGCACTTGGATTTACCCTCGGGATCCATGCTGTGGCAGTCACTGGCTTACTTTTTTTGGGCATGAGTAAACCGGTCGAACCGCCTAAACAAATTAAAATGGTTTTGGTCACGCCTGAGGATTTGCTCCCTCCCGATCCTGTGCCTTTAGAACAGACAGACTCGACTGAAATGGCACATGAAAAGCTTGCAGAACAAGTTCAACAAACGGCAAAACCGAGTGTTGAACCTGCACCTGTTATTCCAGTTGCGCGGCCTACTCCAGCACCATCACCATCACCATCACCAGCACCAGCACCAGCACCAGCACCAGCACCAGCACCAGCAAAGCCTGATGCAAACAAAGCTACCCAGGAAGCCAAAGCTGCGGCAGAGGCAGTGCAAAAAGCGGAACAGCAAGCCGCCGAAAAGGCAAAAATTGCTGCAGCAAACAAGTTAAAAGCCCAAGCAGATGCTCAAGCCAAGGCAAAAGCCGAGGCTGCTGAAAAAGCCCGAGCTGATAGCGCTACGAAAGCTAAATCTGACGCGGCTGAAAAAGCCAAAGCAGACGCTGCTGCGAAAGCCAAAGCTGATGCCATTAATAAAGCCAAAGCGGACGCTGCAAATAAAGCCAAAGCGGATGCAGCCAATAAAGCTAAAGCCGACGCTGCTAATAAAGCCAAAGCTGATGCCATTAATAAAGCCAAAGCCGATGCTGCAAATAAAGCCAAAGCCGATGCAGCGAATAAAGCCAAAGCCGACGCTGCAAATAAAGCCAAAGCGGATGCTGCGAATAAAGCTAAAGCCGATGCAGCCAATAAAGCTAAAGCCGACGCTGCTAATAAAGCTAAAGCCGACGCTGCAAATAAAGCTAAAGCCGACGCTGCAAATAAAGCCAAAGCGGATGCAGCGAATAAAGCTAATGCGGATGCAGCCAATAAAGCCAAAGCGGATGCAGAAGCCCGTGAACGTGCTGCTGAAGAAGCCAAAGCATCAGCTGCAAAACAAGCCGCTGAAGAAGCTGCGACTAAAAAAGCGGAAGCAAAGAAAATTGCCTCAACTGCAAAACGCGACTTTGAAAACAAAGTTAGACGTGCGTGGGATATTCCGAGCGGTTCATCCGGTCAGAAAGCCACTGCCCGTGTGACCTTAAGTGACAGTGGTGCAGTGCAATCGGTTATCGTCAGTTCAAGTGATCCGGACATGAAAGCAAGTGTGGAAGCTGCGGTACGTGCAGCAGCGCCTTACCCTATGCCTTCCGATCCAGATGCACGACGTGAAGCAAGAACATTTACTTCAAGCTTTACTGCAAAATAAAATAAAAAGCCACATCAATTAAATTTGATGTGGCTTTTTTGACATATGAATTCAAATGTTGCTAAAAATAGATAATATTTTATTCATTTTTCACAGTCTTATAACAGTTTAGTCATCATGATGTACTTCCAATAAAGCAAAATCATGCCATTATGTGACACAACCGAATTCACAATAATTTACATTTTTTAGAGTACCTAGCGGATGATGGAAATGACGCGTAAACATCTACTTTGCCTAACCGTTTTGACAGCTTTAAGTCCCGTTTTAGCAACACAGTCTTATGCACAACTGCATTTAGAAATTGCCAAAGCGCCAGAAGAAGCACCGAAGATTGCCATTATTCCGTTTAATAATGACCAAAATATTTATCCGATTGTCGAAAATGACTTAAACCGTTCAGGCAAATTTTCAAGTGCTTCAAAAAACCTGCCTGCAACAGCAAGTATGAATACTCCCAATGCAGAGGCATGGAAATCTGCAGGTGTGCCCTACGTAGTCACAGGTACGGTAAAAACGACTGAAAATGGCGCATATGAAGTTCATTATCAGCTCTATGATGTCGAAAAACAGCAATATTTATTAAATGAATTACTGACAGTTCCTGCTTCACGTATTCGTCAAGCGGGTCACACCATCAGTGATGCAATTTATCAGGCATTGACCGGTATTGCAGGTGACTTTAGCGGACGTATTGCTTATGTATTGCGCAATCCCGCTACACCTGAACAGCGTTATACCCTGCAAATTGCAGATACCGATGGCGAACAGCCAAAAACCATTCTGACCTCTCGTGATCCAATTTTGTCCCCTGCCTGGACACCGGACGCGAAAAAAATTGCCTACGTTTCATTTGAAACCAAACGCCCTGCAATTTATGTACAAGACTTGGCCACAGGTCAGCGTGAAAAACTGGCGAGCTTCCGCGGTCTAAACGGTGCACCAAGCTTCTCACCAGATGGTAAAAGCATGTTGTTTACTGCATCTCTGCATGGCAACCCTGAAATTTATCAAATGAATCTGGAAACACGTCAGTTGCAACGTATGACCAATGACAGCGCCATTGATACAGAAGCACGTTATGCCCCAGACGGTAAATCATTTATTTTCACCTCTGACCGAGGCGGTTCACCACAAATTTATACCTATAACTTTGCAAATAGTACAAGTAAACGCCTGACGTTCCGTGGTGCATTTAATGCACGTGGCACATTAAGTGCTGATGGTAAAAAAGTGGCTTTAGTCCATCGTCCAAGTGGCAGTAATTACAAAGTGGCTATTCAGGACATCAATACCGGCATTACCAATATTCTGACCCCAACCAGTCTGGATGAATCACCAAGTTTCTCGCCAAACGGGCAAATGGTGGTCTATGCGACACGTGAAGGGAATCGTGGTTTATTGTCCATCATGTCACTAGATGGTCGTTTCCGCATGAATTTACCGAGTGAACAAGGCGAGGTTCGTGAACCTGCTTGGGCGCCAAAATAACAATTTAATTTAAAGCAATGATGATCATGGAGATAAAGATGAAAGCAGTTAAATTATTGGTCCTTCCTGTTCTTGCAACAGCGTTAGTGATGACCGGTTGTGCCAGCCGTAAACCTGCAGCTGAAATTCAGGCAGGTCAAAATCCATCTGAAGCAGCCACAGTAAGTACTGAGGGCTTAAGTGAAGATGCAGCTCTAAATGCGCAAAACCTGGCGGGTGCTTCTTCTAAAGGTGTGACTGCGGCAAACAAAGCCTTCTTGGCAAAACGCGTTGTTCACTTTGACTATGACAGCAGCGATCTTTCTAACGAAGACTATCAAACCCTTCAAGCACATGCACAATTCCTTGTTGCCAATGCAAATTCGAAAGTGGCGTTAACCGGTCATACCGATGAACGTGGCACACGTGAATACAATATGGCTTTGGGTGAACGTCGTGCTAAAGCGGTAGAAAGCTTCCTGATTACCAATGGCGTTGCTGCAACACAATTAGAAGCAGTAAGTTATGGTAAAGAAATGCCGATTAATGCAGGTCATGATGAAAATGCATGGAAAGAAAACCGCCGCGTAGAACTTAACTACGAAGCTGTTCCACCATTATTAAAATAATGGCTTGAATAAAAAAGCGCTCAACTTAGTGGTTGGGCGCTTTTTTATGTTTTAAGCTTTTTCAGATTCATTCGCTTCATCTTTCGAGCTTTGCATGGATTCGATCAGATCATGCTTGTTGAATTTTTTATATTCCGGTTTTGCTTCGTAAGCTTTCCAGGCTTCCTTCACTTTTTCCTCAGAAATATCATTTAAATTCATAGCTTCATTTGGCGTTGGAGTCGCATCAAACTTTTGCGTTGTCATAACTGTGCTCCTATCACTATTTTAATACCTTCTGTTCCTCAACATAGCATTTTCCAAGAAACTTACAAGAGTAAAATCACGACAAATAGTCGAGTTTAATTGTTCTTTTGCCGCGTTCTCATCTAAAATGATCCCCCATATTCTTTTGATAATTTTTTATCATTTTCTAATTGGAGTTTTCCTGTCATGTCATACCTCACCCTTTCCCAATTTCTAGAACAAAAAACAGGGAATCTAACGCCTGAACTTGCTCAAGTAATTGAAACAATTGGTAATACATGTAAAGCCATTGATCAGTTATTACAAAAAGGAGCCTTGGCGGGTGTATTGGGTAGTGCGCAACACGAAAACGTACAAGGCGAAGAACAAAAGAAACTTGATGTTATTTCGAATGATTACTTGATCGATGCTTTAAAAGTTCATCCACATGTCGGTGGTTTGGCTTCAGAAGAACTCGATGAATTCACCCCTGCGCAAGAAAATGGTGAATTTCTGGTATTGTTCGATCCACTTGACGGTTCCAGCAATATTGACATCAATATGTGTGTTGGCACAATTTTCTCTATTTTGCCGGCTCAAAATGCAGTGACCAAAGCTGAAGACTTTATGCAACCTGGTACCCGCCAGGCTGCTGCGGGTTATGTATTGTATGGTCCATCGACCATGATGGCGCTTACCGTCGGTGCGGGTGTTGTATTCTTCACTTTCGACCCTGAAACTCAAGAATTCCTTTTAACCTCTGAAAATATTCAGGTTGCTGCAGATACCAAAGAATATGCGATTAATGCTTCAAATCAGCGTCACTGGGAAGAACCGGTAAAACGCTATATTGCTGAACTGCAGGACGGTAAAACTTCAGTACGTGGCAAAGACTTCAACATGCGTTGGGTGGCGTGTATGGTGGGTGATATTCACCGTATCCTTTGCCGCAGCGGTATTTTCTTATATCCATACGACACCAAAGATCCGAAAAAAGCCGGTCGTCTTCGTTTAATGTATGAAGCAAATCCAATGAGTATGTTGATGGAACAGGCGGGTGGTGCATCTACTACGGGCCGTGTCCGTATTCTTGAGATTCAACCGACTGAACTGCATCAACGTGTTCCTGTTGTCATTGGCTCTAAAAACGAAGTTGACTTAGTTACTCACTACCATAATTAATTTTTTATAGCGGAAGTAAGTGCTTACTGCTTACTTCCGTGGATTTACTCTCCCATGCCTACTATTTTTCTAGAATCAAAAGATAATCCTAAAATTAAGCACTTACGTGGCTTAATTGACCAAAACTCATATCGTAAAAAACAAGGTCAAACTGTTCTTGAAGGCACGCATTTATGCCTTTCATGGCTGGCAGAAGACCGAAAAATTAAATCTATTTTCACCACTGAACATGCTTTAACGCATCCTGATTTCGATCTGATTGCTGAACAGTACCAAGGTGCGGTATTCGTCATTAGTGAATCTTTATATAAAGATTTAAGCACATTAGGTACGACCCTCGCTTGTCTGGCTATTGTTGATTTACCAAGTTCAAGCCATGCCTTAGACTTCACGGCAGATACTTTAATTCTGGAAAATATCCAAGATCCAGGGAATGTCGGCACTTTAATCCGCTCTGCAGCTGCAGCCGGGATTCAACAAATTGTGTGTACCAAAGGTTCAGCTTCACTGTGGTCGCCACGCGTATTACGCGCAGGTATGGGTGCACATTTCTCACTGCATACCTATGAAAATATTGCCCTTGAAGATCTTTTAGATAAATTTAAGATTCCGGTATATGTCACTAGTTCACATGAATCAGAAAGTTTATATTCAAAAGACTTAAAGAAAGCCTGTGTATGGATTTTAGGTAACGAAGGTCAAGGCGTTTCTGATTATGCACTTGCACATGCACAAGCAGTTTCTATTCCGCAGCCGGGTGGACAAGAATCCTTGAATGTTGCAATTGCCGGTTCTGTCTGCTTCTTTGAGATGGTGCGTCAGCGTTTATAATCCTTTCTCTTTCGTTACTTTATTTTAAACATCACCTGCTGATGCTTAAAAATAGACTACACTAGAAAAATAATAAGTTTTTTGTCAACCAAACCATTATTTCCAGCGTTATATAATGTATGAAAATGGGAATAATGGTGGGTGTCCAATGACAGGATTTTCCATCTCTATGGATTCAGCACCGAAACAGTCTCAAGCGGAAAATTTGAGTATTCTGAAGAGTACGGCTGAACAGCGCCTGAAAATTTTCATGCAAGATGTGACGGGGCGTGCCTTAGTGATGATGGAGAGT
>Ga0308160_10001519_pt1 | contig 32138 bp, 47 predicted proteins | sample PhyFR1_FD_201036 | JGI IMG/M metagenome (GOLD analysis project Ga0308160, IMG submission 201036) | Phyllosphere microbial communities from UC Gill Tract Community Farm, Albany, California, United States - DLSLF.R1 | ecosystem: Host-associated > Plants > Phyllosphere > Unclassified | place: USA... | reverse complement strand
CGCCCCCCCTTCCTGCGCCCCTGCTGCCCGGCCTGCCTGCGCGGAAAAGACTGCGCGGAAAAGAGTTTGATTTTTTTTCTCCTCCCATCGCAGGCGTCGCGCATCTTCCGCGCCGGCGTCGCCGCTGACAAAAGGCCGGGCACGGTAACCCCCGTTTGGGGTCGGCTGGGCGACGGACCAGCGGCGTTCCCCCCCTCCCTCCCCTTTACCCCTGGCACCCGACATCATCATCGTCACCCCGCCCTCCCTGCCTCTTGCTGAAGCATGCCGACGCTCGAGGAGCTCCCGGACGATCCGTCAGTCTGCCCTCCACTACCGCACGCTCTCAGTCTCGATCCGCCTGAGCCGGACGCATCGCGCGCCATCTCGGCCGGCTCGTCCTGACCTTCGCCGCCGTGCTCGTCGAACCTGGCAGCTCGCCGCTGCCTCCGCCAACCCGATCTGCGACGCAACAGTCGGCGAGTCAGGCCCAGCCAGAAACATCGGACGCCGCCCTCTCGGCTCTGCTCAAGTCGCTCCCCAGTCGGTCCTCGCCATCGCTCGAGCAGGCCGAGATCAGCCTCCTCCTCGGCGCGTTCTCGCCCGACGTCGATGCTCGCGCGAGGTCGCTTGCGTTCCTCGTCCTCGCCCAGCTCGCGAACGCCCGGCCAGCTACCTCGACAACGCTCGAGCGATACTTTGCGCCCCGGCTCGAGGACATCCTCGTCGGCACCGACCCACGCGCAACCGAGCAGGCGCTCGCCCTCCTAGCTGCCTTGAGCCAGACTGGGCCGGCTGCTGCGCTCGCCATCGTCCGCCGGCCGGGCTTCCAGGAGAACCTCTTTGACCTGCTGGACCTCTTCCCGGCGACCGAAACTTCAGCTCTGCCCGTCGCGCTCGCTCTGGCCGACCTCGTCAGCCAGATCTGTAACTCGGCCGAAGGCCGCACGGCCCTGCTCTTGGAAGGCTGCGACTGGAAGGCGACCCTCGCCCGGCAATCGTCGTCGAGCAGCCTGCCCGCCGGCCTCCGCGCGGCCGCCACCGTCGCGCTCGCCAAGCTCTCACGAGGCAAAATCGAGGGCGCAGAAGGCACGAACGCTGCGACGGCTGCAGACCCGGGAGCGGCCGAGGACGAGGCCGTGCTCGGTAGGAGCGACGAGCGGCTCGCCGTCGTCCTCAAGGGCATCGTCGAGTCGACGGCAGTTGCCGCCGCCTCCTCGCAGCCAAAGGCGGTTGTCGACGCGGTCGAGGGGCTTGCGCTCACCTCTTACCGGCCGAAAATCAAGGAGCTCCTGTCGACTAGCCCGGGCTTCCTCGGCAAGCTGTTTGCCGTCGTCCCGCCGCCGCCAAAGGCTCGTGCCTTCAATGATCCGACGGTCGACACCCCTGCGGTCAAGGCGGCGAGCGTATCGTCCCTCCAATACGGCGTCGCTACGATCATCGCGAATCTGGCCGCATACAAGCCGATCCTGAGCACGGACGAGGCGCAGGTCGACCGGCTTCGCAAGCTCACGCTCGCTAAGCAGGGCGGCAAGACGCCGCCAGCCGAGGACGATCCTCTCGAGGCCGAGCCAGTCGTCGCTCGGCGTGGCAAGAAACTGCTCGACGCCGGCGTCGTCGCCGTCCTTGTCTCCCTCGGCCGAAGCGACAGCCGAACTGTGCGCGAGACGGTCGGCCGGGCTTTCCTCGCCCTCGTCCACGTTCAGACCGAGCGGGCGACCGTCATCAAGGCTGGCGGCGCAAAGGCGCTTCTCGGCATCTGCTCCTCCCTGCTAGCTCTGCCCGCCGCATCCTCGTCCAGTCCGCCAACACTCGACGCGACGCTACCGGCCCTGCAAGCACTGGCGAAGATCCTCATCACCGCCTCGCCTTTCGTCGTCTTTGGACCGTCAGCCTCATCGACCGCGGCCGATGCGATCCGGCCGCTCGCATTGCTGCTCGCGCACGACTCGTCATCCCTCCTCCAGCGGTTCGAGGCGCTCATGGCGCTCACCAACCTCGCTTCTGTCGGTCCCTCGATGGCCGAGCGCATAGCGGCTTTCCAGGACCGGGCTATCGTTAGCAAGATGGAGGACCTCATGCTCAACGAGAACGCACTCGTCCGCAGGGCTGCGACTGAACTCCTCTGCAATCTGCTCGCGGCCGAGCCCCTCTTCCTCGCCTGGTCGGGCGAGCCGGCCTCGACCGCGCCGCCTGACGCGGCGTCGACAGCGCGGCCGGCATCAACGCGGCCGGCCGAGAAACGTCTGCACATCCTTCTCGCCCTCTCGACCGTCTCGGATGTCCCAACCCAGCTGGCCGCGTCCGGCGCACTTGCAACCCTGGCATCGTCTCCAACGGCATGCCGGTTGATGCTCGTCCGTAAGGAGGGGCCGGCACGGCCCATTCAGTCGCTGCTCGAGCTGCTGCTCCCTTCGACCAGCTCGGAAGACGACGACGCCGCTTCGGCTGTCCCTCCGACGAGCATGGCCCACCCGGGTCTCGTCCACCGCGCCGCTGTCGTCCTCACCGGCGTCCTCGAGGCCAACGCAGGCGACGCCGCCGTCACCGCGGCGCTCCAAGCGGCGAACGCCCGGTCAACCCTGACGGAAGTGCTGGAGGACGTGGAGATTGGCATGCCCAAGGGGCCCGGCAGCCCGAGGGACGAGATTGCGTCGCTCCTGCGCCAAGCGCTGCGCCTGCTCCCGGCTGCCGTCGGCACAACAGCTGGCCCAACGTCGTCGTCTTTGTCGTCCGCAGCCGTCGCTGCCTCATAGATGTCGCCGTCGTCACCACGCTTGCTCGCTCGCCCTTGTTGGCCCGTTCGTGCGGTCAACAGCATCTCGCTCTCGCGCCGCCGGCTCTCTCGCGTCCAACGCTCGGGCCAGGACGCGCGCATCGCTCGCTGCTCCTGTTGCCACCTGCTCCGGCGCGGCCGCGTACGCCTTGGGCTGGGCGCCGAGCGGGACATCGGCAGGGCGCAGCACGATCCGCGGTCGGCTCGTGGCGTCGCGGCCGGGTCGAGCGGGCCGTCGTTCCTTGCCACGAGGTTTGACCGATTGATCGCACAAATGACGGCGTTGGCCACGCGAGAGCCACGAATCGACCGCCGACCGATGGCCAGTTTCGATCCTGGCTGGCCATCCTCCGATGCAGACGACGAGAGCTCGCCAGGCCATCGTACAGCAGCCATGACCAGCCGTACAAGAAGGGGCGAGGGTGCGAGGGTTGGGGGTTGACTTCTTCACCCACTCTCACCAGCACCTACCCACCCAAGCCAGCCCTTCCCTCCTTCTCTTCAACCAACCCTTTTCTCGCCAACCAAAAGCCCTCGCCGCTGCAAAGATGTCCGCCACCCTTGCTTCCCGATCTGCGCCCGCCGCCGCCTCGACTGGTGCGTCATCCTTCCCCCCCCGCGCGCCGCACACTTTTCGCTCAGCCGCTGACCTCCCCCCCCCCCTTCCCCACCTCCAGGCCGCTCGACCAAGCCTGTCCGCTCGCGTCTGTCGGTCGTCGCCCTCCAGCACCATCGGCCTTCTGCCGAGAGCACGCCCATCCCCATGCGCCTCCGCTCGTCGACCCTCATCCGGTCGCCCGAGTCGCCCTTCCACCGGCGCTCGGTCTCGCCCTCGCTCGGCCACTCTGCCCTGCCCTAAGCGAGTGACGCCGCCGGCCCGGACTTCCACCTTCCGGCCTCGCCCTACCTACATCAAAGCCTCCCGCAAACGGAGCACCGAGCGGCTTCTCGAGCCGCCCGCGTACACGCCTGCGCCGCCGCCCCTAGCAACGGCGCCTTGTCGGCCTGCGCCATTGGCGCCGCCTGCGTCTCGCCGGCCTCGTCTATCATGACGACCGGTCATATTCGGCCTGCCACCGCGCCCAGCTACTCCAGCAGCGTCCGCGTCGGCCGCACTTCGGCCCGTCTCAAAGGCTTCGGCCGCATTGCGCCGCCATCGGCCTCGGGTTCCGTCCATGTCTGCACCTTCTTCATGAACCTGCAGTCTATCATTGTGTTATCTCGAAAGTTGAGCGCGACCTGTAGAAAATGAGCGAACCGTTGAGCAGGGCAGAGAGTGGGGCGCTGCAGGCGGGAACGCTCGCCCTTCAGTGGGCCGCTTCCATTTGTTCTGAGGGCTGTTTCGGTGACGCAGGCGTGCCGGGTTGGGCAGGCTGATGGCTGTTGATGGGCATCGAAGCTCGCGTTGCTTCAATTGCTCGCAACCCCAGCTTGCTCAAGCCCACCCCACGCGCTGACCGAGGAAGAGGAAGGCATGATGGATCGATACAGTTCAAGGTTCGAGCACAAAACCAGGCGAGCGCTCTACGCGCCACCCGAGGGGTGGACTCCCGGGATCTTTGCCAGGAGCTTGTCGACGGGCGAGTAGTCCTTCTTGCCGGCGTCGGCACGGTCCGGGTTGATGGGGTGGCCGGGGTCGACGTGCGAGGTGCCGGCGCGCTGGTCCTGGTTGCTCGAGAAGGTCGTGCCGCCAGAGTTCTTGTCGCCGATCGAGACGTCGACATCGGACGACTCGACGGGCTTGCCCTGGGTCATGCTGCAGTTGAGGTTGCAAAGGCGAGAGGTCAGCCGCTGAAATTGCGGGCGACGAGCGGCCGGGCGTGGGGCACGTACTGCGAGCTCGAGGGGCCGGTGCTGAAGTCGGGGTTCGACTCGGGCATGATGCCTGTCGTGCCGGGAGCGACGTTGGTGTTGACCTTCGAGCCGTAGGCGTTGACGAGCCGCAGGGGTCGTTAGTTCTCGGGCCAGCGCGCGCAGGATGTGAGAGGGGAGAGGGGTCGAGCAGGTTTGATACTGACCTTCGAGTCGTATGCGTTGAGGTTGCCGCCGTACCTTGCAGGACGGTAGGAGGAGGAGATGGTTCGTCAGTCGGACGGCAGCTGCGCGACGCGTTGGCGGCGGAGGACGCACATCTTCTCGTTGGCCTTGCCCTCAGAGTCGGTCGAGTCGGTGAAGCCCATGTTGTGTAGTAAGGATTGGAGAAAGAGGTCTGGTCGTTGGGCGGTCGAAGGAGGATTGTGATGGGGGCTCGGAGGGAAGGCCGCTAGACTCCGAGGCTTATGAAGGCGCCGGGAGCAGGCTCCTGCGGTCGACCGCGTCATGGCCGGCGCAGCAACCGACGTTGCGGCGCGACTCCAACTCGACCGCCGCCCGCAGCTGGTCAGAGTGGGTGAAGACGTCAACAGTCAGCCCTTGCACCTTCGCCTCTTCTTGTAGGGCAGGTCCTGGTTGTGTACAATGACCTGGCGAGCTCTCGTCGTCCGCATCGGAGGATGGCCAGCAAGGCTCGAAAAAGTTGGCCACCACACCGGCTAGCAAGGATGGCAGGTTCCATAGTCACGACAGAAGCTGGCTCTCAATCCCAGCCGCGTCGACCGCCGCCGCCACTGGCTCCTCCTCCTCCTCCTCCTCCTCCTCCTCCTCCTCGTCCGCCGCGCCCGCCGCGCCCGCCGCGGCCGACGTTATACGCCGTGCGCGACCCGCCTCGACCGCTTCCGCGGTCGTCGTCCCTACGGTCACCGCCCCGGCCCGGCGGGCCTCTAGGCGCACCCCCGCCGCTGCGCCCGGGCTCGATGTGCCCGCGCCCCTTGTCGGTCCGGGTGTCAATGACCTGGCCAAAGCGGCATGTCGGTCAGCCAATGAGTGCGGTAGGGTGGGGAGTCGGGCAAAGGAGGGGCCGCACCTCGTAGTCGGCCTCGGCACGGCGCGTCACCTCGGCATCCCGGTCGGTCCGCACCTCGACGAGCTTGTGACTCATCCAGCCGAGGTCGTCGTCAACGTCGAGCCCCTCACCGGCCTGGACGTCACCGTCATCGTCGTTGGGCGCGTCGGCGCTGTCGCTAGTGAACGTCGACGCCTTCTCCTTTGGCGCGCCAGAAAGCTTCTTGCTGAAGAGGCCGAGCGCGGCAAGGACGTCGTCCTCGTTCTTACCTTTGCCTTTGCCTTTGGCCGAGCGTCCGCGTGTGTAGCCGGCAAGCTCGGCCTCGAGCACCGACGGGCCCTTGCGCCGCTTCGCGTCCTGCTCATCGGCCGATTCGGGCGAGCCCGACCGGCGGCGCGACATCTTGCGCAGGTTGGCCTCCATCTTCTCGATCTCGATCTGCCTCTTCGAGCTGCGAGGCGGCGACGTTTAGGTCAGGTTGGTGACGAGCCTAGTCAAGAGCGAGCGGACGATTACGCACGCGGCCGAGCCTTCCTCCTCCGCCTTCTTCTGCCGGACCCTCGACAAGTCGGGCGCGTCATCTCTTGCGTCCTCGTCGTCATCGATCTCTCGCGAGGGCCTACTGCGGCTGTCCGAGGCGAATGGCATCGGCGGCGGGGGAAGCGACTCGAAGGACGGTATCGATTCGGGCGCAGACAGATCCACTGCAAGCGTCGAAGGTGATCAGCTTTGGTCTCCCTTCTCGCACGGTCAACGAAGGAAAGCACGCACTGTCAGGTCGTATCAGGCTTTTCTTTTCCCTCGTCGCCTCGGCCTCCTCCTCCTCTGCCTCGTCGCCAAAGCTGAGCACCTTCGTATTCCTGCGGCGCTCGGTTTTACGCATCAGCGCTCGAGACTCCAGGACATGAGCCAACGAGACCGGTCAGCTCACTTCTTCTTGACCTTCTTGCGCTCCTCGCGTTCGCGCTGCTCGCGGGCCGACTCGCGCCGGCGCTGCTCCTGCTTGCGGCGCTCGGCCGCGGTGATGCGCGGGACAATGTCCTCGAACGGGTTGTCGAGGATCTCGATGCTCTTGATCTTTGGCGGGTAGACCGGCCGCTCGTCCGGCCCGACCTCGGACTGGCCGATCTTGATGACGTTGAAGATGGTGTTGCCGTCGGCCGCGACCTTGCCAAAGATCGTGTGCTTGTTCTGGAGCTCGTCGGTCCGGTCGAGCGTGATGAAGAACTGCGACCGGTTCGAGTTGCGGACGTTGTCATTGGCCATGCCGACGAGACCGCGCCGCGAGAACTTCAGCCGCTGATGGGGCTCGTCCTCGAAGGGTTCTGTGGACGCCCTTGGGCGGCCGGTCAGCATCATCGGCGGTCGTCCGAGCCTGCGCGGTTCTGAGGGCAAGCGAGGCCGGCGAACAAGACGCACCTCCGTAGAAGGATTCGCCGCCGTGGCCGGTGCCGGTCGGGTCGCCCGTCTGGATAATGAAGTTGGCGACGATGCGATGGACTTGTTGGGATTCCGGCAGGCCAGGGGCGGTCAGCACGACTGGTGCGCGGCCGGCACTGGCACCGGAGACACGACTGGCTCACAGATGCAGTTCTCATAGTAGCCCTCCCTGCGAAGCAAGCAGTCGGTACATGTCAGTCTTAGCCCTCCGCCTGGTCAGCAGCTGGGTTGGGACGGACATGATGAGTCTGCCGGATCAATCGATCGGGTCAGCACGCAGTCGCAGCAGCTCGCGAGGAGGCGACGAGGGACGGACGCGAGGAAGTTGCGGCACGCCTTGGGCGCCTCTTTGGACCAGAGCTCAACCTAGATCGCGGCAGCAAGATCAGCTCTGCAAGGACGACGAGCAGTGTCGATCGACAGGCCCGCACCTCGATGTCGCCCATGGTTGTGTGGATGACGACCTTGCCGTTCGTCGCCGGCTCATAGATGTACTTCGTCGCGCGGCCCGGCGAGCCTCGAGCGAGGTCAGCGACTGCTGGACGAGGGCCGCCGGCTCGGACCGAGTAGCGAGACGCACGAGGTTGGACATGCTACCGCGCCCCGCTTTTGCTGATCGGTCTGGAGGGCGATCGTTTGCTCAAACTCGGCGTCGGCGTCGGCGGTCGAAGGTAGGCCCTGCAGTCACAAGCGCACGAACGAGCGCGCGAGCTCTTCGGCCAGCTGCGGCCGCACCGGGCTCGCTGTCCCCCGACAGTCATCTCGCATCGATCCATCTCGTCCATCCCTGCCTCTCAGCCGTGTCATCAGCCAGCAGTAGCCAGACATGCAGTACAGCGACGCTCCTCCGGCTCCGTCGCCCATACCGTCGGGTTCGGGTTCCAGCGCAGCCCAGACCCCGCTCCTCCAGGCGTTCCCGAAGGCGCAGGCGCTCTCGTCTGTCCCTCCTCTGCCTCGCTCGTCTTCGCTCAATGAGCCCAAACTGATCCGTTCGCTGACCCGACTGGATGGACACTCGGCCAGACGAGACGACCTCCAGGATCTCCTGACCGACGAGCCCTACCAGCAGGCGTTCGTCCACACGCTGCCGGAGGTCGAGCAGCTTCTGCGCGAGATCGAAGCGATCGAGCGCGAGAACGAGGCACTCGCAGGTACGAGCCGCCAGAACCGGTTCCGTAGAGAAGACGTCCATCTGACGCTCGCTTCGCCCCCTAACAGAGCTGAACCTGGCCCTGCGGCCGGAACTTGAGCAGCTCCGGTCCGAGACGATGGCCGCCTTCACAGAGGCACACGAGCTCAAGGCTCGCTGGCGCGATATCGATCGGCAGCAGGCGTCCGCCTACCAGGTGCGGCTGCTGTCTTCGAACGTCTTGACTGGCAGGTGACGATGAGGGCCGCAGACTGACAGGCGCTATGTACCGGCGTCGTCCGCGCACGATTCATGCAGCGCTACTCCCCCAACTTTTTGTCCCTCCGCCTGCGGCATGCGATGGGCCAGCAGGACGACACATCCGAGGCGCTGGCGTCGGCATATATCGAGGGCTCACGGTCCGACACGCCCTCGCTACCGGGGACCGATCCAGCGTCGCTCTCGCAAGACAAGAGCGTACGTCGGACCCAGCAACGTCGCCTCTATGCGCGCGCGCCTTGACTGACGACCGCCTGCGTCCCCTCACTTGGGATTCTCGAGCAGGTCCAGGCCCGCCAGCTGGACGAGTTCGCCAGAGACTTCAAGGCCGCGCGGAAGATCTATCACAAGCGCGCGCTCTGGTCTGAGCGCTGGGGCAGGGGCGAGGTGGCATGGCAGGAGGATTGAGGCGCGCCGGAGGACGGGTAGCCTGTACGAGGACGACTTGCGACGAAAGCGCCATGACGAAGGTTGTCACGCCGCGCTGAGAGCAGGCACCGCCCATCGACGCGTCGGTCGTGTGAAAAGGGCTGCCGGTGTCGGCCGTGTGAAAGGGGATCGGGGCGAGCTGCGCGACGGGTGGCGGGCAGCGACTGCAGCTGCTGGTCGACCGGGACGCGTGTGACTTTCCGCGGGCGGGCGGGCCTCGCTCTCCCTCAAAGGCCGATTTCGGCGCCGCCATCTTGACCCCAGCACCGGCCACCTCTCGACAGCAAAGCAAGCCCCTCGGTCGTCCAGCAACCTCCCCGTCATCTCTCTCTCGTCCGTCAAGCCCTCCAGCATACGCCTCTCCCGGTCCTCTCGGCAGGCAAGACTTTCACCCGGCCCGGCGTCAAGATCCGTGTCCCTCCTCTCCCCAGCACTTCCCGCCCGCCCGCCTCCCCGCCCCCTCCCCAGCCATGCAGCCTGCGACACCCGCCCGGCCGGCCACTCGCGCTCCTTCGACCAACGGCACCGGTAACCAGCAACCTGCCTCGACATCCCAGCCCTCGACCGGCACTCGCGCCGGCGCGAGCGCTGCCGGCGGCGCCCGCCACCCGGCCCATGGCAGCGGCTCCTGGCGGCCAAGGGTCCGGAGCACGACCGGCTACGCGACGCCTGCCATGAAGGTCCGCCGCCGGACCGTCAGCGAGCAGTCGTCGGTCGGCGATGACGACGGTGCCAGCAACGATAACGACGTACGTGTTCCCTCTCTCTCTCTCGGTCGCCAAGCGAAGCCTTGCTCTCGGATCCTCCGAGCAGAGTCTTGCTCGCTCGGCATCGCGCGCCCCGGTCCCCCTGCGCTTGTTTGCGGCCTTTCGGTTGGCTGACGGCGAGCTCTGTCGTCCTCACTCCTCAGGCCACCAACGACCTCGAGTCGACCCCGGGCCTCGACTCGGACATCGGCGACACGCCCTCGACTGGCGCCTCATCCCGCCTCGCGCCATCGCTCCCCATCACGCCCGGCACCCCGCTCCTCCGGTACGTCCCGCGCGGCGCCAAGCAGCAGGGCCGACTCGTCCCGGCTACGTCGACGCCATCCAAGTCGCATTCGCGCCATCACACGTCGCCCCTTCACCGGACTGGCCTGTCGAGCACCACCTTTGCCCCGCCGGTTGAGGTCCGCGAGGCTGCCGACGACGACGACGAGAACGACCTCGAGCACACCGGCCCAACGGTCAGCAACGTCGAGTACGGCTTCCGCCGCCTTCGGCTCCAGAGCGCCCGGAGCGAGTCGACACCCGAGAGCCCGACGGCCGAGAGCGTCATCGACCGTGCCGAGTTCGACGCCAAAGGTGCGTCGTCCTCTCAAACGATGGCTTCGACTCTGGCTAACATCATGCCCTTCTTACATTAGGCAGCATCTCGACTCGCAAGACGCCCGAGCGCAAAACGGCCGAGCTCCAGTCGCCGCCTACAAAGGCCAGCTTCCTGACGCCCCAGCCGTCGGCTGCGACCGTTGACAAGCTTTCCGTCCGCCCTGCGCCGGCAACAGCGGCGCCGACCGTCCGTCCAGGCGCGACCTGGCAGGCCAACCGGCGTGCCCTCTCGCCGACGTCGGCCGCCGCTCAGGCCTCTGACCGGCAGGCCTCGTTTGAGGCCGGCGTCGGCGCTGCGATCGAGAAGGCCGTCCGGCGCGCCTCGTCGTCACCGACCGTCGACACCCCGGCGGCCGCGCCGGAGGAGGACCTGACGACCGTCCGGTCGTGCGGCAGCTGTGAGGACGTCATCGTCAAGCAGGGTGTCAAGGTGTCTCCCTGCGGCTGCTCGGTCTGTCGCAAGTGGTGCGTCTCTTGGTCCGCTTTTGAGACATCTCACAGCCGCCGACGTCTGATCGCTTCTCCCCTCCCATCAGCTTCACGAGCGGCATGAAGTATGTCGGCTTTTCCAGCTCGTCCCTTGCCCGTCGACCACCGTCGACCGTCTCTGACCGTGATTGTCTGTGATCCCCTTCTGCAGCGTCGTCTGCGACGTCGCTGGCGGAGTCATGCGGTGCCCGGCTTGTACGACGACCGTCGAAGACTTCAAGACGCTCCACCTGACACCGGACCCCAAGGTCGTCGAAACCGCCGCTCCGCCTGCGTCCAAGGCCACCAAGAGCGCCGCCCGCCAGGCTGCTCTCTCGATCGAGGATGACGGCAAGCCCGTCCTTCTTCGCTTCGACAATGCGTCATGGGTGCGTGCGGCATCGTCCTCTCCCCGGGTCGAAAATCGCCCGCTCCTCCATCCCCAATTCGCGGGACCCTGGCGCAGCGCGTGTTGCTCCCAGGGCGCCTAAGCGACATCATCATGATGAGCAACCAAAAACTACACACAACTGATTTAATGAAGCTGAGCCCGGCCCTTCCTCGCGGAAGGGTCGGTCGTTGACTTCAGGTTTTATTCACGTCTGACCTCCCTCGCGCCTCCTCTCTTTCGTCCGTTGTTCCTCGATCTTCGCCTGGTTCTCATACTGATCATTTCCTTTCCTCGCTGCGCCTACCAGGACGTCACGCCGGAGATGATCGTCAACTTCCTCCCCGCCGGCGCCCTCCCCGAGCCGGCGCAGAACCCGCACCCGATCCACCTGCTCATCCACCCGGCCGACGGCAAGACCAAGGACTTCTTTGTGCGTCTTCGACCGGCCGATCGACCTTCCCCTGACCTTGGACTGACGGGTACTCTCTGTTGCCGTCGCCTTTGCAGTTTGTCGAGGTCGTCTCCAAGAAGGCCGCCGCCGCCGTCATCAAGTGCTGCCAGTCGACCGTGCTGGGCGTCGGTAAGCGTGCCCGGCCCGTAACCATCACCGTGCGTCTTCCGTGTCCCGCCCTTGCCCTTCCTCCGGGTTCGCTGCTGACGAGCTGAGACGACCGGTCTCTGGCGCAGATCTCCAACGCAATCGAGCTCCAGCGCGAGATCCAGCCCTACGATGCTCGCACGCTCCAAGGCATCCTGGCGCTCTGCCAGGCAGCCTACTCGACCAAGAAGTCGTACATCAAGCGGAAGTCGTTCCCCTTGTCAGTCGTTCCCAGTCTCTGCGCGCCCTCCAGCGTCTGATCCGCAGGCCCCGCTGACAATCGTGCCTCCTGCAGCCTCTACCTCATGTCGATTCTCACCCGGGCCGACCTCACCGGCCTCGAGATGGACGCGCTCGTCACCTTCCAGGGCGCTGCGCTCGTCATTGCTAACGTCCTCGAGTCGGGCGTCGCCTCGCCCGAGGACCTCGCGCTCGCAGGCGCGCTCTACGCCGTACTCCTCAAGTCGACGCTCATCTCGCCCGTCCTCTGCGGGCCCTACATCGGCGTCGTTCCTGGGCCCGACCACCCGCTCTCGCGCACGGCTCATCTCCAGCAGCAGCAGCAGGCAGCGGCTCAGATGCCCCAATTCCACTTCGTCCACCCGACACCGCCCATGTTGTCGCAGCTCCAGCAGCAGCAGCAGCTCGCGGCCTACATGACCTACCCGCCGCCGCCGCCTCCTGGCCTCGTCTACCCGCGCATCAACGCGGGCGGCCCTCTTCGCATCTAGACCTCGCTCCCTTCCTTTTCTCGCCACCAAGACCTCCTGCCGGCGAGCTCCCTTTCCGACGCCGACCCACGACACGACCTTCTCCAGATTCTCTCACCCTTCCCCTCAAACCATTCCGCATCCTCACACGAAAACCCCCTGAGCGGCTTCCAGCCCCTGCCCAGTCTCACTAGCCCACGACCCAGCATACACACCCACACACCCGACGCTCCCTTCAACCCCGCTCGCCCCTTCCATCATCCGCTTCCTTTCACGATCCACCACACTTGCATCCAAACCCTCATCATCTGTACTTCCTCCCGACCGCCCCACCGACATCCGAATCAATGTCTCTTTCCCCAGCAGCGGCGACAGCGGGTCCTCGCAGTCGAACAGGTCGGTGTCGGGCTGTCGCAAGATGGAGAGACACGCTGCTCGTTGGCCATCAAGGGATCGAACAAAGAACGAACGTCGCAAGGACAAGGGACGAGCCGCCGAATCGAGATCATAAGCGACGCCACAGCGACGACCGATCCGGAAACGCGCAAAAAGAAAGTGTCAATTGGAGACTACACGAATTGAACGCGTGACCTTATACATGCTAAGCATACGCTCTACCAACTGAGCTAAATCCCCCACACGGTTGATGACAGTGTGACGCCTAATGCTGGGGTATTTGTTATAATCTAGTCTTGAACCATTGGCCGCAACGTTGCGACCTGTCGCAGTCAGGGTCGGCCGAGAAGGCTGCTCTATGCTCACATCCGTGTGGATTGACGACACGCAGGCCACACCGGCTGGAAGCGACGCCCTCCCTCCATCTTGAAGCAGCTGCGGGTGAGCATGGACATGCGTCCTGTTTGCTTGCCCGTCAGGCTGATGGTTTGGAGCTCTTGAGCGACATCAACGGTTGCCAGAGTGAGGCAATCACTGTCCATCGGACGCCGCGGATTCTGCGCGATGAATCAGACAAAGACATCGGATAGGTGCAGACAGTTGGCTCGGCTCGGGACAAGGACAGGTGAGGGGATGGGGGCGTCATCTTCGTGAATGGCAGGGAGGCGACCGCGGCCGATCGCTACAGGAGGCGCCAACTACGGTCGCTTGACGTCGCCGACAACGGTGCCTTGGGCGCCGGTGAGCGACTGCTTGCCGCCCTGAGCGAGCTCGCGCAGGGCGTCGGTAATCTCGGCCTCGTCGGCCTTGCTCCGGGCAGCGTCGGCGACGGCCGTGCCGGTGGCCTCCGTCTTCTGGACGGCCTCGCCTGTCGTGGCCGGCAGGTGAGCCTGGACAAAGTCGGCGGCCGACGAGAGGAGCGAGGACGCCTGGGTGACAACACCGGGGTGCGAGGCCGTCGCAGTGCTCTCGTCGAGCTGGTGCGTCAGGTTGGAGATGGTCTCCTACAGAAAGGAGGAAAAGAGAGAGCGTCAGCGAGCATAAGCACGTGAGAACCGTGCCAGGATGACAACGGACGGTGACGTTCTGGGCAAGCCCGGCGAGGTAGGTCTGAGCCGACTCGAGGTTAGCACCGCCCTCCTTGGCGGCCGCGTCTGTCTTTCGGCTGGCCTCGGTAGCAAAGTTGTCGGCAGCCTTGGCAGTCTGGTCCTTTGATTCGGTAGGGAGGGACCGCGAAGGCTCACTCGAGACTGTCAGCCGGCTGCGTCAGATTTGCTTCCGGGTCGGGCGAGAGATGGCGCACCTTCGCGTCGGCGGCAGCGCCGCGCTGCTTCGCAATCTCGGCGTCAGCACGAGCCTTCGCGGCCTCGTACGTCTCTCCAGCCTGTAGACGCGGTTGTCAGTGCCCAAAGTCACAGCAAACGCAAGCGTGCGGTTTGACGCACCTTTTGGACGACGCCGCCGGCGAGAGCCTTGCCCTTCTCGATGTAGGGGGCGGCAGCGTCCTGGGCCGACTTGATGTAGGGCGCGGCAGTCTATTGAAGCGCAGACTCGGTCAGTCCATGCAGAAACCATAAGAGGAAATGTCGGGGACGCACCTCCTGGGCCTTGGTCAGAATGTCGTTGCCTCCGCCAGCAATCTGGTCGAGGGCAGCAGACGGTGCGGGGGCCGAGGACGACGTGGTTGACGCAGCCGACTTGGGGGCCGTCGTGGCCTTGTCCGAATTCGTTGAAGAGGGAGCGGGAGCAGGAGCTGAGGGAGCCGAGGCCGAGGACGAGTCCGTCGTCGACGGCTTCGAGGCGGCGGGAGCAGCGGCCGGCTTGGGCTTCGAGGACGGCTCGTCATCCTCGGTCGGCATGTTCTCGAGCTTGAGCTCCTCGGGCAGCGGCGCCGGCTCCGGGTGGTCGACGTTGTCGGCGAGGTGGGGGTTGAACGACATGGCTGGGAATGAGGTGGATGGACGGCAGATGGGCAGGGAGGGAAGGAGGAGGTCGGTGTTCGGAGGGCGAGGGCGAAGCGAGGGCTGAGAAGGCAACTGATGCGGGCCGGCCGCCGCTGCTTCGCCGCGTCATCGGCCAGACGATGCCTCCGTCGACAAGAGTCCGTCAGCGCCAGTCGTCGCGGAGCGAGCTACAAGCATGTGACTGGGGACCAAGGCTCGACCGAGAAAAATCATGAGGGTCTGCCTTCTTTCCTCGGGGAGCGAGGTGGCATCGGCAGCAGGATTCGGAGCAGCGCCAGCGCAAGCAAGGACCGGGCGTGATGGCCGGGCGACTGGACGAGCTCGCCTCCGACCGCCACTCACCCCCGAACTCGCTGCAGATGCCTATCGGTCCGACCTCGTCATCTGCGCCGAAGAAGAAGACGCCGCTCGACAGCTGGGACGCGCCCCGGCGGCCGAACAAGGCCACCGAGCTTGAGGTTCGGGCCGAGCTCAAGCAGATGGAGGACGAGGGCCGCGTCCCAGGGCGCGAGGCGGCCGACGACGGCAATACCGCCAGGGAGACGCAGGCCGAGCGCCAGTCGGGGCCGGCCGGCAAGTGATCATGGGTGCGTAGACTCCCTCGGCCGTCTGCTGCTGGAGCTGACCAGTCCTCAGGCTTCCGCACGGCGTCCCAGACGAGCCTGGACCCGCGGTGATCACCGACCCCACACAACGATCACATCGCCCCGCGGGCGCTGCCTGCTAATCGGCAATCCGCCAAACCGGTCAAACAGAGACGAACCCTCTGCCCCTCCGACGCCTTGCAACGGCAACCCGCGCGGAGATGAGGCCGACATCTGCACCTGACTCAGACTAGATCGGCGGGAGAACCTCGGCGAGCCTGCAGGAAGAGAGCACAACACGATCAGCCTCCAGGCGATTCAGCTGGAAGCGATGAGAGTCTGTACCGCACCAAGCCTTGAGATGCTCGAGCTCCTGTGGCGAGCTGCCGTGGCCGAGCCCAGCGTACGACTCGAAGCGGACGCCCTTGCCAGCGATGCCCTCGGCGCGAGGGAGACCGAGCTCCTCGACGAGGGCATCGGTCGAACGCTTGCCGACTGCAAGCAATCGTGCGCGCCTGGTCAGTCGTTAGGCGAGGGAACGAGATCGCTTTCAGGGCAGCACGCACAGGTGTACGCGACGACCTGGTCCGACGTGCCATGACCCCAGAAGAGGGGGACGTCGGCCGCCCGCGAGTGAAGTTTGTCCTTGATGGTCGTTCGGAGCGGCAGCCAGCCCGAGAGGGCTGTCGAAAGGGAGGAGAAAACACCGGAGCAACGTCGTCAGCTTAATCAGCGCCGAATGGGTCGCCTCGGCTCAGACTGACCGACGACGCCAGCGAGGTTGCGCTCAATCTCCTTCTCCCGGCCCTCGGAGCCCTTGGTGAGGCCAGCCAAGAGCGCGATGGCACAACCTTGCGAGAAACCGCCGATGACAACCCGCTTCGGGTCGAGATCAAGCGAGTGCTGGGCGACGAGCGCCTGGATCGCATTGGCCGACGAGACGAGACCCTTGCGGTCCTCGTGGGCCGGGTCCGTCAGCTTGTCGAGCGACGCGAGGTCGAACCAGCCCTGTGAGCGCGCGCCGCAGATGTCAGCTCTGGCCAGGCACAGAGAGCGAACGCAAGCCTCAGGAGCTCATGAGCGACTCACAGGCATCGACATGCCGCCGTTGAGTGTGATCGGGATCTCTGGCTGTCGTAGGACGAGACCGGTCAGCGGTCAGACAATCGAAGCGCTGCTTCGGCTAGGCAGGGTGATGGAACTCACGGCGTTGGGCAGGATCCACTTGATCTGTACGATGCAGGAGCTCAAGTAAAGAGGTATCGGGTCAGCAGGCTTGGTCTCCCAGGGTGCGCGTTGATCCCTCGAAAGGGAATCGACGGACGTGTGGAAGCGCCGAACTCAGCATCCGGGCGACCGGGAGCCAGCCAGCGCCAGAGTCGCCGAGACCGTGTGCTGCAAGGGCCGGGGAAGTCAACATCAGCCAGACAGGTCATCGCCATCTATGTCAAGAGGACCTGCTCACCAAAGACGACGGTCGCCGTGTGCTTGGCCTTGGGGGCGACGGTGAGGAACGACAGGGGCGCCATGCTGCTCGAGAGGATCGGAGGGAAAAGGGGCGAGAGGCGGCCAGGGGCGCGAAGCGAGACGGACGACCGGACAAGCGAGACGAGGTAGGCGAGCGGCGCGAGAGAAAGCAGAAGACCGACGACAAGAGTCCTGCTGATGGGCCGTATGATGAAGACGCGAGAAGGGACAAGGGGGTCGAGAAGGGTGGGGGGGGATGCGGTCGGCAGGCAGGACCGGCGGCCTTGCTGGCCGGGCGCTCGGTCGAAGCGCGTCCGGGCGGCTCAGCTGCGTCCTCGCTCCCAGCTGCCATCTCGACCCGTCGCCCTCGCCAACCAACAAACCGTGAAGAGCTCGCGCGGGATGACGTCCGAGACGTACTACCTGGGTGCGCGGTCGGCTGTGCTGCCCTCGGTGCGGAGAGGAGGCCGACGGGCTGACACCCCGAGCTCGTTCGTCCCCAATCGACGCCCGCCAGACCACTCGCTCTATCACGACCCGGCCTTCGCGCCCTCGGACCTGGCCTCGTCCATCCTCGCCGGGACGACATATCACCCCCCATCAACCAGCTCTCAGGCTGCGGCTCCTGCGTCGAGCTCGGACAGGGCCAAGGGCAAAGAGGTGGCGAAGGATGAGCTCAAGGAGGAGAGCAAGGGCAAAGGCGACGCCGGCCTGGCCATCGCGCGACTGAGCTTCAGTATCGAGGAGGTGACCAGGCTGCTCAAGGCCGAGGTGTGTCGTGGCTGCTTGAGCCCACTTTTGCGACGTACCTGCGCGTCTCGCTGACCAGCTGGCTACCTGCGGATCTCCAGATCACCCAGAACCACACGGCGCTCCTGCTCCAGGCGTCGTCGACGACGGTGCTCTCGCAGTCGCTCCTATCCGTCCAGCATGGACTCTCGTCGCTCTCGCTCTCGCTTACTCGCCTCTCGAGCAAGATCACGACCCCGCATCGCTCCCTCCAGAGCCACGTCCGGCATCTGTCGGACCTCCAGCGGGCGTCAGACCTCCTCCGGCGGGCCGGACGCTTCCTGGGCGTCGCTCGCCGACTCGAGATCCAGATGCTCGAGATGGAGGACGAAGGCACGGGCGAGGCTGCACCGGGCACCGCTGGCGACAGGCGCGTCAGTATCGCTCAGCTCGGCCGGCGGGAGAGCGAGCTTGGCGGTGCGGCGGCCATCACGCCCTTCGGCGAGGAGGGTCGTCGGGAGCGGGGCATGAATCGCGCAGCGCTGAGCATCGCGGAGCTCGGTCAGTGTTGCAGTCTCGCGCTCCGCCCTCGCCCAACTTCACAGGCTGACAGAAAATGAACTTGCAGATGTGCTACTCACTCCACCGGTGGCATTGGACGGGGAGGCCGCTCCGCAGGACGGTGTCGCCTCGGCGCACAGCTCGGCCTCGGCAAAGCCTCCGCCAATACCGCTCGTCGACCTCAACCTCATCGTCAGGTATCTCCCGCGGCTCAACGACCTCAAGGAGCATCTGACTGAGCGAATGGAGGCCCAGATCTTTGAGGGCCTGTCGACGCTCGTTCGTCCCACCCCGCTCGACTGTCACCCTCGGTTTGGCCTCGGCACTGACCCTCCGACTGAACCTCTCCTTTACTACGACGACCGAGCAGAACCAGCAGGTTCTTGCGTCGGCGCTGCAGACGGCTTTCAACCTTGGCATGCTACCCGGGCTCGTCAAGACACTGCTAGGCGACCTCACCGAGGCGGTCGAAGGGCGTATTCGCCGGACATTTGATCTGGCATCACTCGCGCGAGACGCCGGACTCAAGGGTGCGCACCGGTTCCGACTGCTGCACGAGACCTCGTCTGACCCCCTGCCTTCATTTTTCCTTAGACCCTCCACCATCGACAAGCAGCTCGTACAAGAGCCGAAGTGCGCAACCGTCAGCGAGCGCACAGCAGCAGTGGGCGAATGCGCTCTGGGTCAGGATCGACGGCTTGATCGACGATATGGCCTCATGCTGCGTGAAGGTGCGAGTCACGTGGCGCTAAGGCCCATCTGTCAGACTGACTGACGTCCCTCTGTCCGCATGACCGCAGGTCTACACGCTGGAGAAAGTGCTCCGCGTCAAGAAGGACCCCGGGAGCGGGATGGCGTTTCTCGACGAGGCGATGAAGGTGACGGCCGACCCCCTTGCGTAGCATACGCTTTCGCCGCCGCCCATTCGCTGACGCCAATTGGCTTGAGTCGCCAGGTCCTGGACAACAAGCCGAGTTTCATCTTCTGGACGACGCTCGCGAAGACGCTCGAGCGCGAATCCAAGGACGCCTCTCGCGGTACGTCGTTGTCATCGGCCAAAAGGCGCAGCGGCACAATCAGGAACTCATCGAGCCCTTCTGGCCATTCTCCAGCATCCTCCTTCATCCAGCAGACGCTGAGCATGGGCTACCCCAAGCTGCTGCGAACGTTCCACCAGTTCTTCGCCAAGATCAGCGTGCAGACCGACACGGTCTACACGCGCGACCAGCAGTCGTACGTCTTGATCTGTTCCATCTGCACTGTTCTCCCAATACGCTGACCAAGGTCGCTTCCCGCCATCACACGCCTCAGACCCGAAACGGTCCTCATCTTACGGTCACTCACGCCTTTCGAGACGCTCTACCTGTCGCGCTCTTCATCGCGACTGACCGAGGTCGTCAACACGGCCACCTCGGGTGGCAGCCGCAATCCGCCGGGAGCGACCGAGGGCGTCACCGTCGCCCGCATCGCGCTGAACGAGCTCGACTCCGGCCGCTTTGACCCCCTTCTGCTGCGAAGCGTGGCTCGCGGCGTCGGCTCGTCACTCGAGACGTTTGCAACTCGGCTCGAGAACCTTGTGAGTGGCCGTGCCATGCCCCGAATATGCTTACGGCGTGCTGACGAGCTGCCGCCTTCTGCACTCGCGACGCAGATCGCCAAGGACGGAGCCGCCTACTTTGTCAACGGCACCGTCGCCAATAGCGCGCAGGCGCTCAACGCCCAGCTCACAAGCGGTCTCTGGCACTGCCACTCGCTCATGACCAAGGCCGAGTCCGAGTACAATGAGCGCATCATGTCGATCCTCCGCGGCCCGATAGACGTCCGTCCAGGGCTAGCTTTTGACTCGCCGCAAACGTCGGCTGACCATGGCTTGCTCTCCGGCCTCTCATCGCAGCGCCTCGTCAAGGTCTACACGACGCACACGACCGCCCTGCTGACGGCCATCAAGCGCGACTTCAGCAACATCATCGGCCGACTTCACAAAGTCGACTTCAGCAAGCTCGATGATCCGGTCATGGGCGGCACGAGCCCCTACATGACGACGCTGATGGAACGCCTGACCTTCGTCCGAGTTGAGCTCCTGACGCCTTATAATGTCGGAAAGTTGAAGAAGGACTGGTGCGTCGAGGTCGAATGACCGTGGAGCTTGAAGCCCGCTTCGGAACTCTGACTCGGCGCCTCCCTTGCGACCCAGGACGCTGGACATCGTCCGGCACATCCTCCGGACCTTTGTCCTGCACGCCTCGATCGTCTCGCCGCTCGGCGAGGCGGGCAAGCTCAAGCTGACGAGCGACATGACGGAGCTTGAGTTCTCACTCGGTACCTTCCTCCTCGTCGCCAGCGGAAATGATCGCAAGAATGCGCTCAAGCTGCAGGACGTCGGTGAGGAGTACCTGACGCTGCGCGCCTTCCGGTCAGTGGCGATGACAACGTCTGCCCTCCAACCCATTTGACCGCCGCGCTGACGAGTCTCTCGCTCCACGCCCAGACCCATGCTCTTCCTCGAGACCTCGCTCCTCGGCAACCCGGAGAACACGGTCCACCTGCCACCGCTCGAGGTCCTGCACCACATCCTCGTCCGGTCGCCGCTGCCGCTCCCGCACCAGCTGCACAACTGGAGCGAGGTCGAGTACGTCCTCTGGGTCGAGGCCCACTCGGAACCGGAGTGCTGGACGCTCGTCGAAAAGGGCGTCGTCCAGTGCCGTAAGGAGCGGCGCGAGGGTGCAGAGGACGTCTTTGAGCTGATGGAGGAGATCCTAGACGAGGCACGGGCCAGCCTCGAGTATGGCAGCAGCGACGAGTACACCTCTTGATGCTGCATCCTACCTGTCTTCGCGAGCGAGCTCTACGGCGGAGGAGACGGTCGATCAAAGTGGTTCAATCGGTGGTCAGACCGCCGAGCACGATCTCGGCCTCGGCCTTTATGTCCCATCCGACCTCGCGCAGCCAGCCCATGCGCTCCACTCCCTCATCGCTCGCTCGGTCGTCCGGGACGAGCGTCGCCGTGAGTCCGGCCCAGACCGCATCCGGATCGATCCGACCGAGGGCCAGCATGAGCTGCCGCGCTTGCCGACGCAGTCGCTCGTGGACGGCCTTATCGAGGAACGGCCGGCCGAGCAGCAGGATCTGCCAGCGGATATCGGGCGTGACCGGGACGCCAGCAACGACGCCGGTCAGGGTCGCTAGCGCCGAGGCGTACAGGCCGTGCGTCGTTGAGAACGGCGATGACGCCGAGCCGTGAAGAGGATTGGCCGCCGAGGATTGCGGCTTATGGCGCAGGACGAGGGAGGCCTTCCGATCGGCGTCAATCTGGCGTCTGAGCAGTCGCCCGATCAGAGGCCATCCCTCATCGCGTACGCGGCCGGCAACAAAGTCGCCGCACTCATTGGCAAGCGCTTCGAGGACGCGCATGCCTTCGAGGACGACGTAGGGCTCCTTATCCGACAGCCGATTGAGGATGTAGGGCCAGGCGCGATTGACGATCGGCAAGAGCTGCGCCTCGAGACCGGCCGTAGCGAGGACGAGAATGGCGGAGCGAAAGAGAGAGAGCACACGAGCCCGCAAGAACGGCGAGGCGTGCGTCAGGAAAAAGAGGGCCTTGGCGAGGATCTGGGAACAGATCTCCTGCGACCGAGTCGGCTTGGGTGCGGCGGGACCGTCGGCGTCTGGGAGCGACGTGCCGGCCTCTACTGGTGCCGATGGCGCCTCCTGGTTAGGATCTGCTCCCCATGGCTCTTGCGGCGCCGGCTCGACAGGTGCGGGCGGCCGCAGCCGGATCTCTTCAATGTCGTCCTTTGCGCGATCGTGCCGGCGGAGGAACCAGTCGCTTAGCTGCGCAGCATCGCGCGCTGGATCCGGTCGCTCCGTTTTGATCCTATGGGCCGTCCGGTGGGGGTTGCTGCCCGGAGCGGCTGCAGCGGCTTCCTCGGCCATGACCTGAAGGAGGGCGTCGAGGACGGCGAGCAAGGTGCTGGCCAGGACCTCGTAGCCATGGAAGGCGTCGAGAGCGTCGAATATCTCGTCGACGATGTCGTGCACGAGCGGCACGATCTCGGCACCGACGAGCTGGATCATCGAAATGAGGACAGCCGGCGCCGCCTGGTCGAGCCGCTGGCTCGTCAGCCGCTGCGAGACGACGTTGATGACGTAGTCCGAGTTGTCGAGGACGAGATTCTGGGCCGACGCGTAGCCGGTCTGGAACGCGATCTGCGCGAGCGCACTCGAGGCGGCCGAGGACACGGCCGGCACGGGCGACGACAGGTGCGAGAGCAGATGGTAGAGCGCGTGCAGGAGCAAGGGTCGGAAGCCGGTCGACAGAATTGAGGCGCTTCGGACAAGGAGCGACAGAACCTGGATCGTCCGGAGCGAGCGTACGACCTCGGGTGTCGGTGCCGGCCGTGAAGATGTTGTGCCCGACCGCGAAGTCGGCCGGTCGAGCAGGGTGCTGAGCGGGCTGAGGCCCTTGACGTACTCCGTCGGCAGCAGGGTGTCGGCCAAGTTCTGAGCACCAACCTGCAGTCCCTCTGGACGCTCACTCGACGTCCCCGGGTGGTCGCCGGGCCCCTCGGCTTCGTTCTCGTCCTGCTCGACAAGCAGTCGAACAATCGAACGCACGGCCCTGCGCGTCCGTTTACCGGGCGCACCGACCAAGGGGGACGCTTTGCCCTTGCCCTTGTCCGTTGCCGATGCGATGGTGCCGGCGGCAGTGATGCCCTTGAGCACAGTCTCGGCGCACCAGAGGCCGGCAACGCTGCTCATGCGACCGCGACCCTTGCCTGGCGAGGACAGCGTCACAAAGTGCTCGACGGCGAAGAGCGCCTCCTCGCCAGCTGCGGCGCCTAGAGCCGAAAGCATGTCGGCAAAGGCCCGCTCAGTCGCTGGGTCCGAGACGTTGCTCAGACAGAGGAAACGCGGCAAGCAGTCCGTCGGCAGCGTCGCATCCGAGTGCGACGACGGCGTCCATGCCAGCTCGGCACGTCGCCCTGTATTAAAGTTGGCCGTTTCGGACGCGCCGATCGTGGCAAAATCGAGACAGCCGAGCAGACTGTCTGCCCACTTTTCGACGCCGCCGAGGGGACCGAGGATGCCCTGCACCAGGCTTCCCAACTCCGATATCGACGCCGCGGCAGAGACGAGCCGGCACGAGGCGAGAATCTTGTCGTTAGCCGTCTGAGCTGGGGACCGAAGAAGGAAGGGGAGGGTGAAGAGGGAGTCCATGACGAGTTGGCGAAAGACCGGGAGAAGAAGGACGCGGATCGTGGCTTGCCCGAGGCACGCTTCGAGCGCCGCACGCGCACGGCTCGATACGGCCGGATAGTCATCGCCAGCAAGGACTAGCAGATTGCCGGTCAGGATGAGCCACGACTCCTCGAACGCCCAGGGGTTTCGGGCGAGGAGCGTGCCCGACAGGTCGGCCAAAGCGCGACGCGCCAGCGGATGCTGATGTTGCCGGAGATGAGCGAGCGAGGCGAGGGCCGGATGCAGCTGGCGCAGCGTAAAGGTCGACCACGACGGCGTCAAGACGACGAGATGGGCTTGCGGCGCTGGCGTCGAAAGCGAAGGGGTCGTCAACGACGTCTCGGCCGAGGACGCCATCGAAGCCATCGAGGCGAGTGACGATGTCGAAGGAGTCGGCGACGGGGGTGCGGCCGACCGATGCTCTGGGCCGTCATCGTCGAAGATCCAGTCTTGAAGATCGGAGAGGTCCGAGATGCCTCCGCTGGCTGCGTCCTGACCCGATCTCGACGCGTTCGAGCTGGCGGGGAAGAGCGAGACGAGCAGATCCCGGATGATGCCGAGGGCGAGGATGACGACCTCGCTGCGCACGCCCTTTCCGCCGCGGTCCGAAGACGTCGGAGACACGACTTTGCAGAGCGCTGACGTCGCACCAGGCAGGATCGTGGCGAGGATGCGCTGACGGCGAGGCGAGAGGGCTGCTGAGCCGAAGTAGGTCTTGAGCAGCGTCGAGAGCAGGCCGAGGGGTCGAGCTGCATCCGAGCCGGTCGCGGCGAGCCCTGGGCCGTGTCGAGGATGCAGACGGTCAGCCTCTGAACGCCGGCGGGTAAGATCACGCTTCGAGCGCGCACCTATGAGGACCGAGAAGGTTTCTCCTAGGACTGGCAGGAAGGTGTCCTGATCGAGCAGGGCGCGCATGCCGGCGCAGAGCTGACGCCGACCGTCGTCGAGGTCCGAGTCAGGCAGAGCCGCGCATGTGTGCACGACCTGGACCCAGACCCGCTCGGCCTCTTCTGTGCCGCCCAGGGACTCGCGCGACTTCCACCAGCCGATGGCGAGCCGCCAGACTTGCTCCCTGACCTGGACAGCCTCGCCTCCCTGCCAGTGCTCGACGAGCGCGCAGAGGACGCGGAGAATTGCCAGCCGAAGCTCGGCAGAGAGCGCCGCCGGAGGGTTGCGCTGGAGGATCTGCGAGACCGGGAAGAAGACGTAGGACAGCAACGACGGCGCCGCTGCCTCCGAGTCGCTCGGAAGAGTCGCCAGGACTTCGTAGACGGTGCTGAGGCTGCGGATCACCCGGGGCACGCCCTGCGGCGAGAGCAGCGAGCCCGCGAGCAGCTCGACGCAGACCGGCTTCAGCTGCGAGATGGAGCGGCTCACAGCCACTGCTGGTCAGCAGTGTGCAACCATGCTAAATCCCGTAGCCCTCTCGATCTGGGGAGGGAGCGGCCTGGGAAGAGACGCACCTGACGGAATACGCGCTGGCGCTCGTCCTCTGGCGGCGGCGCGAAGAGCAACGGCCGGTACAAGCTCGACGCGCCTGGCGATGGCAGGTCCGGCACCGGTAGCGGCTGGAAGCTTCCAGGCCGATGCGATGCCATTTGATTAAGGCCCGTCTGATGGCGGTCCCGACGACGTAGCGAAGGAGCGTCGAGGGCGCGGACGAGTCGTGACGGTTCGAGGATCAGGACGCACGCGTCTTCGGGCGGGCGGGCGGGCGGGCGGGCGGGCGGGCGAGCTGAAGCAGTAGGAGGCTCGGGGCGAGGGGCGGTCGGTCGCCAGCGACGGCCATTGGAACGCTCGACCTAGATCGCTTACAGCAGCAGCCATGGCCAGATCGCCCATCACCTGTCACGGTCAGCTCTCGCTCTGGAAATCTGCTGGCTGACTGCCACTCGTGGCCATCGTGCGCTCACAAGCCGTTTGCCCTGCGCACCATCGCTCGCTCGCAGTTCTCGACTCGTCGCTCGGCAAGCCCGCCGCCGGGGTCGCCGTCCTCCTCGAGCAACTGTCTGCGGATGGGGCGTTTGTCGAGCTCGCCAGAGGGTCCGTTCTCGTCACTCGTCTCTTTTGCAGCTCCGCACCATCCTGAGGGTCGTTCGCCTGCTGAGGGCCGACACGTCTTGGCCGCCTTATCTCAACACTCAGCGCGACCGATGCCGACGGCCGGGCCTCATCGCTGCTTCCGCCTTCGGCTGCGCCGTTGCCGGCAGGCATCTACAAGATGACATTCGAAACGGGCGCCTACTTCGCGAGTCGTAGCCTCGAGACCTTCTATCCCCGGGTTGAGGTCGGTCGTCTCCCAGGGTCTTGCGCCGCGCGCAGCAACGCGATGGGCAGGACCGGCCGCGCTAACCCGACTTCGCCAACGACAGATTCTCTTCAACTACCTGTCGCCGGGCGAACACTACCACGTCCCACTGCTCCTCAGCCAGCACAGCTACACGACATACCGCGGTAGTTGAGCGCCATCTATCTAGCCAAACTGTACGCTCGAGAACGACCGCTTGGCGACCGGCCGAAGCCCTGCCGGGAAGGGCGAGCAGGGGCGCAGCGAACAAGCGCGGATCACGCGTCCTGGCAATTCCTCCGTCAGGCAGCAGCACAGAGCGACTTTTTGGACCGGTGCTACATTCCGGGCCTGTGGGGTTCCGCTTTATAAGAGCGGTTGTGGCGGCGCCGAGATGGAATGAACGGGGTCGACGGCGTCGACTCAAATCGCGGGCGCGAGGGACAGTGTCGCCAAGGCTAGGGCGCCGTCGGCAGCAGCATCTGCGACGTGAACGACGCCCGCTCCAAAGTCGACGCCAAAGTTAGCGACGAGGCTGTCGACGAGGAGGGCTCGGTACGCCGGATGGCCGACGAGGGAGCCGCCGAGACAAAGCATCGCTCTTGACGGGTCCATCCTCGTCCGATCAGACGTGACGAGGGAAGCAATGTCTTGGGCGAGGGATGACTTTCAGCACGTAGACTCCACATGGCCGCGCCCAACGGCGAACGGACCCTTTGCCAGCTCCTGCGTCGAGTGCCGGACGGCCTCGAGAGCGAGGGCCGCGCAGGAATGAGTGGCTTGCGGCGGGGGAAAGGCGTGCGCGACGATCAGGCGGCAGGCTGCCGCCAGTCGAAAGCACGTGTCAGCCGCCCGGGCTTTGCTGCTGAGTTGCAAGCGAGGGCGAACGCACACTCGGATATGCGCAGTTTTCGGTCGTTCTCTGCGTCGCGAGCGTCCAGCGTGGGATCGACCGAGTACTGCAGAGGGAGCAGGTCGAAGATGAGCGTTGATCGATCTGCCCAGGACGAGGACCCGCATGCACCGTTCGTTCTAGCAGCTGGTCGACCTGGTCGACCTTCCAATAAGCGAGCAGAGCTCTGATGAATGCAGAGTCCCGGTCGAGCGTGCCTGCATCCTCAGCGTAGAGGACGAGCCGAAGGAGCGTCCGGCCGACGTGGTACGCTTGTACGACAGTCCGAGGAACGTCAGCCCGGCCGTGCGAGAGTGCTTCCTGCGACATGAAGCTGGGGCGGACTGACCGCTGCCTTCGTCGCCAAGCAAGAAGCCTAGGCCTCCACGACGGCCAAGATATTCAACCTGGCCGTCGTTTGTCCTGCGGACCGCGAGGCAGACGCTGCCGGTCCCTCCAACGGCGAGGATGCCACTCTCAGCTGTGCTCTCCAGCAGCGGCGACGCCAGGAGGAGGGCATCATTCTGGACAATGACGGTCGTCCCACTTCATCCAAGAGTCGAGCGCCACGCAGAGGTCAGGCCATGAGGGACGTCGGCGGCCCAGGCTCGTCATCCGTCGCCGAGCAAGCACGCACAAGAAGGCCTCGAGGGGCGGTGTCAGGCGCCGCACGTCTGGCGGGCTGTCGACGCCAGAGATCTGATGGCGGCGAGCGGCGGGCGAACGGATCAGCTTGGACGCTGAACTCGCGCAGGGTGCTGACGTCCTCGATGGGGCGTACCCCAAGCCAGACGCTACGAAATGCGACCGAGCAGCTACCTCTCTCGGCAGCGCCTTCGGCTGCGGACGAGGCGTACGTTGCTGGCAAGCTTGCGATGGCGGCCAGAGCAGCCTGCTGCAACCTGAGCACGGCTTTCAGGTGGCATCAGCAGAGTGGTCGAATGATGGACGATTTTTGTTCAGAGTAGCGCGACCGACCTCGACAAGCAGGTCGCCAGTCCCACCTGGCGTTGGAACAGGCGCGGCGAACAGGTCGAGGTCGCGGGCAGGCGGGCAGGCAGCCAGTCAGCGTCGGTCGAGCCGAGCCGCGCAGGATGGCTGGCCGATGCAAGACCAACCTCGGCCAGGTTCGCTCCGAGAGCCAACCCCTCGGCAAGGATGCGGACCTCGCCCTCAACGACAGCCGAGATGACGGCCCGGGTCTTCGTGCCTCCTGGAGAATGAGGGGGGAGAGAGGTCGCGTGCGCCGGCTGTCGATCAGCACCTCAATCTGCCGGACCGCATGCGTCGGTGAGCGGTTAGGCGACAGACCGGCATCAATTGCAAGGAAGAGAGCCATGTCAGGCAGGAGGCAGTTTGCTGATAGCGAGAGTTGAGGTTGGAGGAGGAAGCGGAGGAGGCCGGGCTGAGCTACGAAGCAGGCTCCCCTCCGACGCGCAGCAGGCCGACGACGGTCGCGTTCAAACGGACCCTAGCGGTTCGCAAGACGCAAACCCTAGCTTTTTGTGGCATTCAAGTTGCGCGGTCTGAAGCTCGGCCCATCACACGACTGACGATATGCTGAGGCTCTCATGGATCGGGGGAACCGCTAGCCGCGCGCAGGCCTTCGACGAAACCCTTGACGAGGCCGAGATAGAGAGGCGAGGCCAGGAAGGCGAGGGCGACGGGCACGACCACAAGCGCAAAGATTAGAGGCTTGGAAGGCTGTCGGCGCCGTAGTGGACGAGCTGAGGTAGCGACGACGACACGCGCCGGGGCCTGTGCAGGCCGCTTTGAGACCGATCGACCGGGTGTCGTGTCGAATCTATCTGTCACCCGCTTGCTATGGTCAGCACCCGGCAGCGCATGCCAGCAAGGAGCTCGACATGTTCGTTCCAGACTCACCGCTTCTTCAGAGCTTCAAAACGCGCGGCGAGGAGCTGGTCGTCGGTCAAAGGCTTCTCCTTGGCGGCCTCGTACGTGGGCGGCGGCGGCGCTGTTGGCGCCGAGGTTGACGCAGACAGGGTCGTGCTGCCAGCGGTCGCCGTTGCAGGAGCAGCCTGAGCGGATCAAGAGCCCGAGAAAAGGGAGATCAGCGACCCTTTGCTGTCAGGCTGGATGTTCGGGCCGGAACGAGACGCACCTTCTCACCCCCCGCGGCGTCTGTCGCAGCGGCCGCCTCGTCAGACGGGCCGCCGTCGAACTCGGCCGAGGGAACGGCGCCTTCGGGTGCCTGCTCCCTGCCCGACGTCCAGCCGACCTTGTAGTGCTCGCTAATGGCGTCGAGGTAGCCGTCGATGAGCTCTGGCGGTGGGCGGAAGATTTCAAGCTTCTTGACGACGCGCTCGTTTACATCGCCGTGCTCGTTGCTCATCGTTGCGATGGCAAAGTCGCGCGAGTACTTGTGCATGAGGATGTCGCGCAGGACCTGGAGCTCCCTGACCTCGGTCCGCGGGGCGGCATACATGATGGAACAGACGGCCTCCTTGACGCCTGGATCTGGCTCCGTCGTCGACGCCGGGTTGTCGAGCAGGGCAAAGCGCGCGAGGAGGAGCTCGGCGTAGAGCTGGTGAAGCGTCCAGGCCGACATCAGGTCAGCGCAGAGAGATAAACGAGCGACAGGTCGTCTGTCGCAGGTGGAGACGGCTAGAGACGTACGCTCAGGAGCTCCAGCAGCTCGATCGTGATCTCGTCGGCGATGATGACCTCGGTTCGGATCTTGGCCGTCTCCAGCTTGCCCTTGGCCAGAAGGTCGGCGATGTCCCGTCTCGTCTAGGAGGGGTCCGGCAGGGCAGCGGGAGATGTCAGGGGCTCTAGCGCTCTCGCCCAAAGTCATGTCCGAGGCCGCGACCGACCTGCTTTGCGATGGCCTCCTTCTTCTGCTGCACCATGCCGAGGCGCTGGATGGCGAGCCTGCGCGGAGGCGAGCCAGAGGAGTCAGGTCAGTCCTCGCGACGACGAGTCCTCCAGGTCGCAGAGCGGCCGCACTTGAGCTGGATCTTGGCCCGCTGGGCTTGCCAGGGCGGCATGTGTTGTCAGAGATTTGGACGGCGAAGGAAGGGTCCGGAGTGGGAGAGATGGAGAAGCGGCCGGCAGCTCAAGGGACGAAGGCGATCGAAGGGCCTCGCTGGGCGGCCGCCGCCCCGAACCAGCAAGCTGCAGGCCGCTGTCGGTCGAGCTCGATCCCTCCAGACGACAACCTTCGGATCACACTCGCCCCTCTTCTGCCCTCTCGAGCTCTTGTGACCTCGAACGACCGCTGGCTGAGTGTTCGGCTCCAAGGAGGCTCGCTCTCGCCCCTTGAATCCGGGTCGGACGCGGTCGCGTCGCCGTCGGCCTTGCTGATGGCTGTGCTGCCGTTCAGGGCGGCTCGTCGGAGCGTCCTCCGCGGTGCGTCTTCGCGAAGAGACGGCTGAGAGCGTCCGAGTGTCTTTCTCGCTGACTGCAGCGTCGTTCTACGCATCAGGGCTCCGCCCCTACGGCAGCAGCCGACCGGCCGCATGTGACGTACGTCGGCCTTTCCTTCTCAACGGCCGCTGCTTGGTCCGAGGCTGACCGTCAACCGCCGCGCCCAGCCTCTCGACCCTGAATCATCGTCGCCGGCCCCGCCGCCTGCCCGAGAGTCGCGCGAGAGCGAGCTCCTCTTCGAGTCGCTGGGGCCGGAGAGCACATTTGCTCGCCTGGCGGACGAGCAGCGCCTCCGATCGATCTACCTCAACCAGGTCTCCATCGCTGGCCGGCCGACCGCCAAAGGCTACGAGTCCCCCCGTGCAAGTGCCAAAGCCGCCGAGTTCGCCCGCAAGGAGGCCGAGCGCCGCGTCGGGAACGAGCTAGAGCGGGTCCGCAAGCTCGACATCCTGGCGGCCCAGCTACGGGCACAGGGCAAGGAGATCTTCCTCTCGAAGACTGGCATCATTATCTCGGAGAGCGAGGCGGCAGCCTTGACAGAGGCGGCTGCAGCAGGCAAGGCGCCCAAGACGTCTGCTCACGGCGCAAAGGTCGAAGAGCGGCAGACGCTCTCTGAACTCGTCGCGCAACTGCCGACGCCTCTGCCTGCCAATCGACCGATGACCCGCTCGTCCAGCGAGATGCTGTTGCCCAGCTCGCAGGCGCAGTCGACGCGCGCCCGGTCGCCCCCGCCTGGGCCACCCAGGCGAGGGCCGAACGCAAGTCGCAATGCTGCAGGAACGGGCGTCGACGCACCATCAAGCGGCGGACCCGCGACCTTTGTCTCCAGCCCTCTGTCGAAGGGGTTGTCGGCTGCCAACCGCCTGGGCGGTAGGCGTGACCCGGCGGTCTGGGGCGCGTTCGGCGTCGTCGACTCTGATCCTTCCGGGTCGGAGCCGTCATCGACAGGACTCACGTCGCAGACGCACCCCCGTCTGGCGTGGCCGGCCACCAACACCGCGTCCGAAGCATGGCCCCCGGCAGAGACTTACGGTCCGCCGACAGACGAACAGGCAGCTCCGCTCCCCGAGTCAAGAATGTCGCCCGATCCGGTCAACAGAGCCGGCGCTTCGTCCTTGGCCACCAAGCGCGACCCGTCAAAGCCTGTCCGCCGGCCTTCCGATCCGGCCGTGCTGCCTGCAGAAGCTTCTTCCGAACGTGCGTAATCCCTTCACTCACACTTTGCTTTGCCTCAGCGCTGACTCTGAACGTCAACAGCTCGTTGAGGCCGGCATCCAGTCGGAGCCTGCGGTTTGCGTGCCAGCTCTTGAGAGCGCATGGAACGCTTATCCGGCTCGGGCCGACCAGACCTCCCTGCTCGTCCCGGCACCCGTCGCCGTACGCGCGTCACTCGCTCGCCTGCGTACCTTTGACGGGGTCCTCGCCCTCCTCCGACGGCAAAACATGCATCTGTCGGATCGGTCGTACCGGCCGTGCCGGCAACACCGGTACCGCCACCGCCTTCTTCAACCGGGGCAACAAGGTGCGCCCGTCGTCGACTCTCGCGCGAGAGGAAGGCACCGAGCGGCAGCTGACCGACCTCCTTTGACCTCCCTCCGGTCTGCAGAACATTGCCCGCGAGCTGATCGAGCTGCTGCGCGAGGCCAACCAGGAGATCCCCGACTGGCTGACCGACGTCTCGAACGAGTCGTCCTTCGGCGGCGGCGGCGGCTACCGGGGTGCCGGCGGAGGTCGCTCGGGTGGTGGAGGAGGTCGCCCGGCCGGCCGGACGGCCGTCAAGGATGTCCGCTCGGGTGGCTACGGCGCGGCCCCGCCTCGGATGAGCCAGGGAGCCGGCTTTGGCGGCGCGCCCATCGGCGCCCGGCCGGCTCCTTCGGCCGGCGGCGGCGGCGGGTGGTGGTGATAAATATTTCGCTGCCCGAAAAGTCGACGGCGAGAACGTTCGCCGTCGTTCTCGCCGTCGACTCTTACCCTCTCTGCCCTGCCCTCGGCCCTTCCCCCCGACCTTGTCTATACTCTCTCTCTCCCTCACTCACTCTGCCTCTGCGCTCTCGACGTTAACCTAGACTCGCCACCCTCGATCGGTCGCCTCCCCCCGTCCAACCCCTCCCTCCCTTTCCTGCCTTGAATCACTACCCCCTCCTCCGCCCCCTCATAGACGTTCGCACCTACTGCGAGAAGCC
>Ga0308160_10001516_pt1 | contig 32163 bp, 32 predicted proteins | sample PhyFR1_FD_201036 | JGI IMG/M metagenome (GOLD analysis project Ga0308160, IMG submission 201036) | Phyllosphere microbial communities from UC Gill Tract Community Farm, Albany, California, United States - DLSLF.R1 | ecosystem: Host-associated > Plants > Phyllosphere > Unclassified | place: USA... | reverse complement strand
GCCCCCTTTCCCAGCGGAGTCATCGGCAGCATCCTTGGTATGACTCAGTTCCAGCAAGACTTCCCAACCTCGCAGCAGGGCTCCATCTCTGGCGCGATCGTCTCGGTGTTTGCCGGAGGCGCCGTCATCGGCGCCGCGGCCGCAGGCTACCTCGCCGACAAGCTCGGACGCATGCGAACGATCCAGGTGCGACGTCGCGCCTCCCTGCCCTCGACTCGTCCGCTCTCGCATACTGACCTTCTGTATTTCGGCCCCTCTTCCATACAGGTTGGATGCCTCTTTGGCATCCTTGGATGCAGCCTGATGACTGGTGCGTTTGCGACTTGAGTGCAGAACAGTGGCTTCGGAGGGGCCTCTAGCTGAACCGCTTCACTCACCCAGGCATGCGCTCGGTCGACTATCTCATCGCCGGACGAGCCATCGCTGGCATCAGTATCGGCATTCTTTCGATGGCCTGCCCGCTCTGTGCGTCAAAATCCCTTCCCTTGCAGTTGGGGCATTGACTTACCCAGGCCATCCTCCACGACCGCAGACCTCTCCGAGACCGCTCCATTCCAGCACAGAGGCGCCTTCACAGCAATTGCCCAGCAGGCAATTGGCTTTGGTTTTATCACGAGTTCGGGGACTTTCTTTGATTCAGGCCGATCCATGCTTTGCTAAAGCTTACCGAACCCGAATGCCCCTCCCCTCGAATGCCCTTCCCCCCGCGCCCCCGCCCAGGCAGCTGGACTTCCTACGGGACCTCGTTCATCAACGGAGCGGCCTCATACAGGGTCGCTCTGGGCGTTCAGATCATCCCAGCTGTACGTCCACTCGCGCAGAGATCATTCGTGCGCTGCAGACCTGCTAACGCCCTACTCCCTTCCCGTCCTCTTCGACCCAGGTCCTTCTTTTCTGCGGCGCTTTCTTGCTGCCGGAGTCTCCGCGCTGGCTCATCCTCCAGGACCGTACCGAGGAAGCCCTCTCCGTCGTCAAGCGACTACACGGTCCCCAGGGCGAGCTCGAGTTTGAAGACATGGTGCGCCTGCCGGGCTGCAGGACGTTGGTTCGTCGCTGTCGCTGACGAGCTTTCTTTTGTCGTCCAGGTCACGACCATCCAGTACGAGCAGGCGCACACGTCGAGGGTGAGTAGCACCGTACCACTTTCCCTTGAAGGCAGCAGGGCTGAAGACTGATGTGGAGCCTCTCTCGCGCAGAACGTCAGCGTCATCTGGAGCACGAAAGCGATGCGTCACCGTCTCTTCTGCGCGTGCGGTGTTCAGGTCCGTAATATCTCGACGCGGAGGTCTTCCTCGTTTCCTTCTTAGTCCTAACTCTTCCCCGCCACCCCCTCCCCTCCCCTTTGGGCTGGCTGGCTGCGCTAGGCCATGGGCCAGTTTACGTTGGTTGCCTTCGCCCTGTCCCGGCGCCTGCTGCCGCCCCGGTTTCGTCGCTGATGCCTGTCCTGTAAATTTTCCAGCGGCATCAATGTCATCAACGTGAGTCGAGCGCAAACTCTCTGAACCAACATCAAGCCGAGAGCTGACGCGTCGTGACCCTCAGTACTTCGGGCATGTTCCTTCAGCTGCGACAACAGATCGCTCCCTCCCGAAACGGCGGAGGCTGTGAGCTGACGACGAGTGCAATTACACCTCAACCAGACCGCGCATCTACCAGTCGCTCGGCATCGTTGGCAACAAGGCCCTGCTCGTGCAAGGTCTACAGGGCGTGCGCTCGTTCCCTCGAGACGCTCCGCAGCAGGCGGTGTGCTGAATCAACCCCTTGCGCACCCCCGCAGATTGTCGGCCCTATCACCAACCTGATCTTTCTCCTGTTCCTCATCGACCGGGTCAAGTTTGGCCGTCGCAACTCGCTCATCTTCGGTGCCATCGGTGAGTTGTCCTCGACGATCGCCCCAGCTGCCGCCGCTGCGTCAAGCTAATCCACCCCCGTCTTCGCAGGCATCGCCGCCTGCCTCTCGATCGAGATGGCCCTCAACTCGATCTACCCGCCGAACGCCGAAAACATTGCCGACTCGAACCAGGCCGCCCAGCGCGCGGCCGTCTCCATGTTCTTCCTGTCGTCCATCATTTTCTCGCTCTCCTTCGGCCCGGTTTCTTGGACCGTGCGTCTCTTGCGTTCTCGTCCGGCTTGCAACTGTCAAAACTCTGGCTGATGCCGAGTTTTCTCTGTTACTTTCCGACTGCAGTATGCCAGGTCCGTAGCGGTATCGCCCTTCCTCTCGCCGCGTCCGAGCTGACCAGACGTTCACCGCCCTTCCAGCGAGGTCTGGCCGACGCATGCGAGGGTACGCTGATGATCAGCTCCGCGCGTCAACTTCGAGACGCTGATCACGTCGCTCTCCTGTCCGCAGTCGATGGGCAGCTCGGCCGCGACGGTGACCAACTGGACGATCAACGTTGTTCTCTCGCAGGTTGGTGTCGCGATACTGGAAGAATATTCGCAGGCGTCGGTTGTCGGTTGACGACGTGTTTATCCTCCCAGGTCTCGCCAATCGCCCTGGACGCTGTCGTACGCTACCGTTCCTGCTGTCCTTTTAACTGCGCGCTCTTTGACCGACTCGCGCCACCTTTCGCAGGCCTGGAAGTACTACTCGCTCTTCGTCGCCATGGGCATCATCAACGCCGTCTTGATCTACCTCTTCTTCCCGGGTGAGTCTCAAACCCAGGTGCCCCTTACAGCCTCGCTAACCCCGTGCTCGACGCTTTGGACTATACAGAGACGGCCGGCAAGGTGAGTGCACAATCTTCAGCCCAGAATCAGCCGTCCTTCCCTTACATCTTGTCTCTTTCCTTAGACCCTCGAGGAGCTGGACGATGTCTTCGGCGACCGGCAGGTCCAGCACATTGACGTCCGCAACCCGCACGCTCTCGAGAACAAGAGTCTCGAGAAGTCGGTACGGGATGATGTCTACCACGTCGAGCATCGCGAGGCCGCCTAGCTTCGAGCTGCGGTGTCAAGCCGAAAACCTGCAGGGAGCTCGTCTTGTGTGGAGGGTGGCGACCCATGCGAGGCGAGGTGAACATAGCGCTCCTGAACGATCTCTCCTTCCGTTGTACCTTTCTTGATGATGACCTTCCGGCCGATCGCTTGGGCGCTCCGTTCTCATGGGCGCCTCTCGGACCATTGGCTGCGTTCAGACTCGACCGCTCCCTGCCCCGTCATAAGTGCACTGGCGCGCTCGGGCAGAACGCACGAGACCAGGATGCCCCGCGAGGAGCCCAGTCGGGGGGTGAGCCTGAAATCCCCGCCGGCGCTGGCTCGCGAGATGGGGGCGAGGCTCGCGCCGCTCCTCCTCGACCTCCCGAACCCCTCCGCCCTCGCTGCTCCCAGCACCCTTTTCTTCTTGCCCGGCATGGTACGTGCCGGCGGCACGCGCCGATGGGCCATCTCGAGCTGTCTCGCTGACCTGTAGCTCGCCCCGACAGCCGATGATGTTGGACATCAACGTGAGTCGCGCCCCCCCTCCCTCGTCCGGGAGCTCAGCCGGCTGCCGGCTGTTCAGCCCTCCGAGCGCTTCTGACGGCCGACTGCGAAGGACGACCTTCGCTGACCTACAGCCGACATGCTCTGCTCGCCTTCGCTTCTTCAGCGCGTGCTCTTTGCGCGCTCCGACCGCGTCAAGTCGGTCGACTTCCACCCGACCGAGCCCCATGTCATTGCGTGCGTAGCCCTGTTTCGGCCCGTCGGCTCCCAGCGTGAGCGCTCGCCGCCTAGCCCACGAAGCTCCTTCAGCCCCAAGCTCTGGCGAGCGACGCGTGCTGCTGAGATGGGTCCCATGCCCGGGGCCGTCTGCCGCCTCGCCTTGGCCTGCCCGACGTCTATCTGGCCGCTGACCGTCTGCGCCTCTCGTGCTCCGCGCCGCCATCTGTCGGAACGCGTCCCTACCTCCCCCATCACCAGTGGTCTCTACAACGGCTCCGTCAACATCTGGAACTACGCGACCGGTGTGCTCGTGAGGACGTTCGAGGCGACCGATGTCCCCGTCCGCTGCGTCAAGTACATCGCCCGGAAGAACTGGTTTGTTGCCGGTAAGTCCCCCTTCGAGCCACCGAGCTTTGGCGCTCGTCGCTCGGCAGCTAAGGGGCCGTTTGCGTTGGGTCAGCTGGCTGACAGGCCCCTTCGTCTGCCACTCCCTGCGTCTGCTCTGCGCCTCCTGTGTCCTGCGCTGTATCCACTCGCGCTATCGGCTGCGTCGTGCTCTCCGCCCGCCCTCGGCCCTGGACCTCCCTTCGTCGCCTCTCGCGTCCTTGTCCTCTCGCCCGTCTCTACTGCTCTCGCGCTCAACAGGCTCGGATGACTTCCAGCTCCGCATCTACAACTACAACACTCACGAGAAGATTGCCGCCTTCGAGGCCCACCCGGACTACATCCGCTGCCTGACCGTCCACCCGACGCTGCCGCTCGTCCTGACGGGCAGTGACGACATGACGATCAAGTGCTGGGACTGGGAGAAGGGGTGGAAGTGTGTCCAGGTAAGCCTCCTCGCTCTCCACGCGCCCTCCTCAGGGGCAACCGACTGACGCCCGCGCTCTGCCTTTGCTTGTCGCCCTCGAAAGATGTTCGAGGGCCACACCTTCTACATCATGGCGCTCGCCTTCAACCCCAAGGACTCGAACACTTTTGCCTCGGCCTGTCTCGACCACACCGTCAAGGTCTGGTCGCTCGGCTCGCCGCAGCCCAACTTCTCGATCGAGGCCCACGACAAGGGCGTCAACTTTGTCGAGTACTACCACGGCGGCGACAAGCCTTACCTGATCACCTGCGGCGACGACCGGTCGGTGCTCATCCCTTCCTCTCGTTCTCGAAATGTCTTAGCCGCTGATCTGCCGTTCTCCGTCGGTCCGGCTCCCAGCCTTATCAAGATCTGGGACTACCACTCAAAGTCTTGCGTCCAGGCGCTCGAGTCGCACACGGCCAACGTCTCGTTTGCCATCTTCCACCCGACGCTCCCACTCATCGTCTCTGGCTCCGAGGACGGCACCGTCAAGCTGTGGAACGCGGCGACGTACCGGCTTGAGAACACGCTCTCGTACGGGCTCGAGCGGACGTGGTGCGTCGGCTACCGGCGCAACGGCAACGAGGTCGCTTTCGGCTACGACGAGGGCGCCGTCGTCATCAAGCTCGGCCGCGAGGAGCCGAGCGTCTCGATGGACACAAGCGGCAAGATTGTCTACGCCAAGAACACCGAGATCCTCACGGGCACCGTCCAGCAGGCAACCGGCGGCGCCGACGACGATGAGCCCGTCGAGGACGGCCAGAAGCTCCAGGTCGCCATGAAGGAGCTTGGCGCGACCGAGATCTACCCGACGAGCCTGCAACACTCGCCCAACGGCCGTTTCGTCACCGTCTGCGGCGATGGCGAGTACATCGTCTACACCTCGCTCGCCTGGCGCAACAAGGCCTTTGGCACGGGCACCTCATTTGCCTGGGCGGGCGACAGCAGCACGTACGCCGTCCTCGAGGGCAAGTCGCGCGTTCGTGTCTACCGCAACTTCCGCGAGCGGACCGGGCTCATCAAGAGCGGTTCTGGGTGGGCGGTCGAGGGCCTGCACGGCGGCGTCCTGCTCGGCGCTCGGGGCAACGGCTTTGTCCTCTTCTGGGACTGGGAGACTGGAGCGGTCGTCCGCCGGATCGAGGTCGACGCACAGAGCGTGCGTTCGCCCCCCTCTGCAGCTGATGGAGCGCTACCTGCTGACGTCCCGATTGCCCACACCTGACAGATTTCATGGTCGGCCGACGGCACGCTCGTCGCCATTACCGGCGAGGACTCGTTCTACCTGCTCCGCTTCGACCGGGCCGCGTACGACGCCGCGCTCGAGTCGGGTGTCGAGATCACCGATGAGGGCGTCGAGGAGGCGTTTGACCTGGTTGCTGAGATCTCTGACGTGTGCGTCCTCTTTCGTGCCTCTTGCTCGACGAATGAGACGGCTGACGTGCGCTCCTCTCCTAAACTTCCTGCAGCGTCAAGACGAGCAAGTGGGTGGGCGACTGCTTCATCTACACGACGGCGAGCAACAAGCTTAGCTACCTGATTGGCGACCAGTCGCACGTCATCAACCACTTTGACCAGCCGATGTACCTTCTCGGCTACATCCCGGCCCAGAGCAGGCTCTACCTTGCCGACAAGGACGTGAACGTCTACTCGTACACGCTCTCGGTTGCCGTCATCGACTACCAGACGGCCGTCCTCCGGGGCGACATGGACGGTGCTGCCGAGATCCTGCCGACGATCCCGACCGACCAGCGCTCCCGCGTCGCCCGCTTCCTCGAGGCCCAGGACCTCCAGGAGCTCGCCCTCTCGGTCACGACCGACGCCGACCACAAGTTCGATCTCGCGATCGCGCTCGACGACCTCGATGTCGCGCTCGACCTCGCCCGGTCGGCGCCCCAAGTCGGCAGCGAGCCAAAGTGGAAGACGGTTGGCGACAAGGCGCTTGCCGCCTGGAAGATTGACCTCGCCGAGGAGTGCTTCAAAAACGCCGGCGACCTGCCTGCCCTCCTCCTCATCTACTCGAGTGTCGGCAGCCGGGACGGCATGGCGTGGCTCGCCAAGACGGCCCGTGAGTGTGGTAGCGGCCCGTGCCCTCGCCTTCGCGCGACACTGACGCGACCTCGATCCGCCCGACAGTCGCCAAGAGCCTGCACAATATCGCCTTCACCGCCTTCCTCCAGCTTGGCGACGTCGCCTCGTGCGTCGACCTGCTCGTCGCGACGGACCGAATCCCCGAGGCGGCGATGTTTGCGCGGACATACGCGCCCAGCCTGGTGCCGGCCGTCGTCGAAAAGTGGCAGACTGAGCTCGTGAGCGAGGGCAAGAAGAAGGTCGCCAAGGCCATTATCAACCCGGCAGAGGACGCCGGCGCGTTCGACGAGGACTGGGCCGCGCTGCTCGAGCTTGAGAAGAACGGCGCGCCGTCCAACTCGCATGCCGAGGCGCCCGTCGAGGAGGACGAGGACGAGGAGCCGGTCGTCGTCGAGAACGAGGAGGACGGAGAGTCGGACGAGCCCGAGCGAGCGGCGTCGCCGGCCAAGGTCAAGGCGGCCGTCGAGGACCAGGTGCCGGTACTCGCGCCCGTCGTCGACAAGGTCGAGCAGCTCGTCGACGGCGTCAAGGAGCTGGCAGTTGGCGGAGGGAAGGCATCAGAAAGTACGTCTCAGTCGCACGCTCCTCCCTCCTCCGGATGAGTCAAGCTGACTGACCAGTGCTCTCTCCACCTTCAGAGGGCAAGTAGATGCCCCCCTTTGACCCCGTTTCTTTCTTCGACGCCGGCCGGCCGTGCGCTCTGCGCAGGTTGATCTTCTCCTTCTGCGGGCGGCGGCAGACCCGCCCTCTCCTCTCTTTTTCCTTCCGCCACGATCTCTGCTCGTTATACCAAGAGATTCCTCTCGCCGTGTCTGTGGCTAGCTTTCCCCTTCAACGCGCTCTGCTGCCGTCAACGTCACTTTGCTCGCGGTCCGATTCCCCCGCGGGCGGAGTCTGAACCCCTCGACGACATCTCGGGCGGGCGCCGGCCAGCGCGCGCCCTCCGAGACGTCTCCAACGACGCCCACCAGAAGCAATCCAGCCCCTTCCTGTACGTACCCGTGAGAGCGTTTTTGCGAGGCCAACCAGGGCGCTTGAATATACGCTCGATTCGGTCAGCTGACGGCCGACGCTCGTCTACCTTCCTGCTCCCACCGCCGCGCCTGTCCTCGACCGCCCTCGCGCTCGTCCCTCCCGCCCGCGCACCATCTCGGTCGCGCACGGTCTCGACCCCGACCGACAGCCCGCCTCTCCCTTCCTCCTCCTTTGCCCCTCCCTTAAATCTCCAAGATGACGAGCGTCGACGAGAAGATGATGTCCGGCCACGTCGGACACCTGTACGTCCCCGCCCTCACGGCTGTTGATCGATGAGCTAGAGCTTGGTCGAGCACCTAGGACGAGACGAGCGACCTGGTCATCATGCTCGTCCGGCGGCACGCTCGCCGGCTCGCTGTGTCCCTTGCAGAGGCCCATTCCGGAGCGCTTGATGGGCAAGAGCGGCCAGCTGACTCCCTTCCCCCGTCTCCTCCCTGCGTCATCCGTGATGCGTCTCGTCCGACACTCGGCGCTGCTCTCGGCTCGCCTCAACAACGTGTTATTCGACCCCTCTTCTCTCTTAAATCCCGCTCGCCCATGTCAGCACGGCCGAGCAGCAGACCGCGCTCGAGCACTTCCGGGCCAACCTTGTCGCAGCCAACCTGTGCCCGGTCGACCCGCTCGCCCCGGAGGTGGTTGCCAACGGACCTGGGTGCGAGCGCCTCTCCTGGCCGTTGCCGCAGCCGGCTCATGGAGAGCCGGCAGTCGAGACGGGCCTCATGAAGCTCCAGGGCTGGCACTGACGAAGCTCTTCATCTTTCCGCGCCACTTGTCGCCCCGTCCTGCTCGTTCGGTCTGCTCTCCCTTGCGCTACCCATGCCGGCGCGACCGCAGCTACAACCGGTACGACGACGCCACGCTCTTGCGCTTCCTGCGCGCGCGCAAGTTTGACCTCGTCAAGGCGCAGGAGATGTGGAAGGCCAACGAGGAGTGGCGCAAGTCGTACGGCACCGACCAGCTGTGGAAGACGTTTGACTACCCGACCGGCGAGGAGCGGGCGACGATCGACAAGTACTACCCCCAGTACTACCACAAGTGCGACAAGGACGGCCGGCCGGTGTACGTCGAGATCCTCGGCCAGCTCGACATGAACAAGCTGTTTGCGGCGACGACGCAGGAGCGCATGATCAAGTGCCTCGTCTACGAGTACGAGAAGTTCCTGCGCGAGCGCCTGCCGGCGTGCGCGGCCGCGACGGGCAAGCAGGTCGAGACGAGCTGCACGATCCTCGACCTCAACAACGTCGGCCTCAGCAACTTCTACAAGGTCAAGGGCTACGTCGGCGAGGCCTCGAGCATCGGCCAGAACTACTGTCGGTCCCTGTCCTGCCCCGCCTGCCCGCGCGCGCGCGCGGTACGACCTGACACTCGTCCTGCCGCCGCCCCAAAATAGACCCCGAGACGATGGGCCGCTTCTTCATCGTCAACTCGCCCTACCTTTTCTCGGGCGTCTGGTCGCTCATCAAGCCCTGGCTCGATGAGGTCACCGTTAAGAAGATCTCGATCCCCGGCCGCGACTGGAAGGCCCAGCTGCTCGCCCAGATCCCGGCCGAGAACCTCGAGGTCCGCTTCGGCGGCAAGAGCACCGACCCGAGCACGTCTGACGCCGGGCCCTGGAACACCGAGGCCGGCAAGCAGGGTGCGCAGGCTCGGCTGACATCGTCTCGCGCCCTCCTCAACCTTTTGACCCGACGATCCTGACCTCATCCCCGCCCCGCTCCGCCCGCCAGCCATCGCCGCCGTCAACCAGCAGTTCCAGAAGGCGTAGAGGCTTCCGGCCCTGCGCTCTTCCTGCCTCATCTGACCGCTCGCACCTAGACTGTCCTCTCAGTGAGGGTCCCTGTCATACTCTACCTCTTCTTTGCCTCTCTGTGTTGACCTCGCCGATCGGCCGCGGCCCGCCAGTTGAAGCACTTGTACCCCGGCTCCAGATCTCATGGCTCTCGCACGAACGAGCAGTCATGGCAGAGGGGAGCTGGTGAGAGGGAGAGCGCGATCTCGGCGGGCCGGCTTGCTCGCTATTTGTGGCGGCGCGACGAAGAGCCGCCGGCCTTCTTGTACGTCTTGCCGGAGCCGAGACTCGCGCGGCCGGTGGAATTTCCAACGTCAGAGGGAGCCGAGCTCTAAGGGTAAGGATGCTTCCGGTCAGCATGCGACGCGGTCCTCGTGTCGTCGAAGGCTGGCTACCGACCCTGAGCTTCTTGGCCGACGGCGGCCTGTCCTCGACGGGTCGGGATGGCGGCGGCCCCGACGCTTCCGACGGAGCCGGCCGCTTGCCTATGCCGCCTGACGACTTGCCAAGCGAGGACGACTCGGTCGGGACCATGTCGGACGACTTGGGCACCAGACTCTCAACTGCGACTTCATCCCCGTCACCGGCGTCATCGTCGTCGTCGTCACTGTTGATGAGCAGGTAGCGGTGTCAGTAACGAAGGGCACGCGCTCGGCCAGCATAGCCTAGACGTACAGTGCAGCAAGCCGTCCGGCCGATGTCGCTCGGCCGAGCTCACGGCCATCGGCCTCTGTCGATGTAGAGTTGGTCCGCGACTCGACGACGGCGAGAGTGATCGAGCCCTCGGCGGCCTGGAGGTCGTCGTCTACGGTCAGCAAGACGAGAAGACGCGCTGATCGTAGAGCACGAGTGGACGCACGACGCGGCGCTGGTCGGGCACGCTGGATGGCGTCGAAGATTGGTCCAACGCGTTGTCCTCGACGAGGTCGCGCGTTTTGCCCGAGGCCGAGCGCGCGAGCCTGATGGCATGGTGGTTGAACAGACGGGTCAGGATTACGGGACGATGGATGACGGGTCCCTCCACCGGTAATCACTGCTTGGTCCACTGCTTCTCCAGCTTCAGCTTCTCCTCGCGCATGTTGATAATGGTGCGCTCAGCACGCTTCAGCTGGTTCTCGAGATCGACCTGCTGCTTGAGATTCGTCGCCTCGATGGTCTTCTTGAGCAGCTTGATGAAGGCCTGCTCGGTTGCGTCGAGCTCGTTAGAGCGGTACCGCTCGGCGATGGTCTTGTGCTGGGTGTCGAGGCGCTGGATTGAGGTCGACAGGGCGTCCTGCTTGGCCCGCAGCTCAACGACCTCGGGCATCACCCTGTTCAGCTCGTCCTGCGTCGACTTGAGCTTCGTCCGAAGCCGAGATGTCTCCTGTGACCGGCAAAATCGAGCAATCGGGCAGGGTCAGCGAAGGCCCTCGCCGCGCCGGAGCGCACAATAGCGCACCTCATTTGACGCAGCGACCTCCTTGGCCTTCTCGCGCAATTCGGCAAGCTCCATCGTCGACTGCGGCAATGGAAGAGTCAGCAAGCGACCATTTTGCCGACCTGCTCCTGGAGTCTACACACCAGCTGCCGCTCCTCGCGGACGGCGGCCTCCTGCTCCGAGAGCTGAGCCCGCAGTCGAACGACGGCTTCGTCTCGACCGGCCTCAATTTCGGCGATCACCTTCTCGAGCTGACACGCTCGAGCCTTGAAAAGGGTGGGACAGATAGTCAGCTCGCGAGTAGGGCTAGGCGAGGTCCGTGGACTGACTTTGTGCTCCTCGGCGCTTGTGCGGCTCGCGACGAGGTTGCTCTCGAGTTCCTCGACCCGTGCCGTTATGGCCGCGACTTCGGCCTGCTTATCTCCGGAAGCTTCCTGCCTGCTTTCGTCGAGAAAAGGTTTAGAATGTGAGCTCGGATACGACAAGAGGCTCGAGAGGCGCCGCACCTGTGCGCGAGGCGCTCTTGCAGTTGGGCCGTTTGCTTCTGACGCGCATCAGCCAGAGCACGCGCCTCATCGAGCTGGGTTTTGAGCTCGGCCGACTCCTTGCGCTCGGCCTCGAGTGCCGACTCTGCTTTGCGGGCAATCGATTCGGCCTGGAGCTTGGCTTGCTCTGCGAGACCGGCAGTTGCCGTTGCCCGCTGCGTGTCAGCATGGGCATCTCTGAGCCTAAGCGACTGGGGCGTCAGTCTTCTCTGTGTTTTCTGGGCGGTGCGAGCACGAATGGAAGACTTACTGCTCGCCGAGGGCCAGCCGGCCGCCCTTCTCTTCTCCGAGCGCGACTTGAGTGGAGACTAGACACGACTCGACCGATGCGAGCTGCTGGCGCAGCTCCTCATTTTCACGCGCAGCCCGATCAGCGTTCCGTCCAGCGCTCTCTAGCTGATGCCGGAGGTTGTCGGCCTCCTTCTCGACATGTGAAAGAGTCTCGCGGCAGAGCGTGAAGTCGCCGTCTGTGCGTGCGAGATCGGCTTGCGCGGCAGAGACGCTGAGAGGACGGTGCGAAGCTACACATCAGCGCGACGCCTCGCAGCCGACTGAGCGACCGCACGCACGTCTCCTTAAGCTGCTCGACCTGGCTCTCGAGCATGACCGCTTGGAGGCGAGACGACTGAGCAAGCGAGCTGCAGAGCAGCGACGATGTCAGATTTGCGCAGCACGATAGGAAGACTGCGTCGACCGTCAAGAAGCGCACCCAAGGTCGGCCAGCTTTTCGTCTGCGGTCGACGCGTACGATCAGTTTGGATGGCTCGGTGGCGGAGAGACGATGGCACGCACCCTTCGACGTGATGACCGCATCCTTCACTCCATCGCGGCCTTCAAGCTCCTGGACTCGCGCCGTACGCTCGGCGAGATCGCCAGCCTTGACGCTGAGCTCGCGCTTGAGGAGCTCGACCGTCTCAGCCGAGCTCTGCGCGCGCTCCTTGGCTGCCTCGAGGCTCTCATGCAGCGGGCCGACGGCGTCCTGCACCTTGTCTCTCATCGCCTGAAACCAATTGTCGTTCGGGTCAAAGTAATCCTCGAGGCCTGCGCAGACGGTCGTAAGCATAAATGAGGACGCTGGACAATGGTTAGAGCCACTCACGCGCTCTGTGGCCGCTGACGTCGCTCTTGAGCTCGAGTACCTCGTCGAGCAAAAGGTTGTGCGACTTGTTGAAGTGCTCCCGAGCGGTGCGGGCCTCGCGCTGGACCGTCTCCCTGCCAGTCCCCGAACGAGGGAGTCAGTCCTCTTCATTATTGCGAGGTGAATCAGCGACTTCTGCGCACAAAAGGCTCTCGACGCTCTGGGCTCTGGGAACATAAGCGCAGGAGGGTCACAATGGGACGGTCTCAGTATAGTAAGGACAACCGCGCACCTGAGGGCCGTCTCCTTGACGGCCGCCTTCATCGTCTTGAGTGAGTGCTTGAGCGTCGAATTCTCGGCCGTCTGCAGCGAGAGCTAGTCAGATGGTGGCTTCGGGTAAGGCAGCCAGCAGACGTGTCGGTTAAGTGAACGCACGAGCGTCTTGATGACCTCAGCCTTCTGATCGGCTTGCCGAAGGGCAGCCTGGATCAGGCCGTGCAAATCGTCGGCCGGCGCATCGCCCGAGTCGAGACGGTCCGCATCGCCGCGCGACCGCCGGCGCTTGACACCGCCCGACGCCGTTCGCGAGATGGGTTCGGCAGCACCCGTTGCTTGCGACGCTGCCAACTGAGCAGGCCCGATGCCCGAGACTCCGTGAGAGATGATGCGTCCGGTCGAGCCCTCGAGGGCCTCAAGCGTGTGGGTGCTGTCGGTGGGCTCGACACCCAGACGGGCGCTCGCACTGGAGCCGCCGGATCCGGTGCGAGAGGCCGACTTGGCCGGCCTGATCTTGCGCGGCCTCGCGGTCCGAGAGGTCGAGTCGGGAGGGATGTCGGTCAAAGGTGGGCCAGGGCTCGTATGCCGGCCGAGAGCGGGCGAGGGCGACAGATCCTCTGGCAGCGGATTCGTTTCGGCGAGCAGGTCGGGGTCTTTGCTGGACTGCTGGTGCGTCGTCGTCTCCTCATGCTCTTCCGCAACAGGGCTCATCGGTCTTCTGTCGCCCGTCGCTCGACCGACCGGCGAGACCTGGTTGACGAGATCGCGAGCGGCCTGGAAGGCCTCGTCGAGGTCTGGCAGGACGACCGGTGGCGAGAGTCGAGGGAACTGGCTAGTTGACGCGCCCAGCGACTGAGGGTCGACCTGAGCCGCAGCTCCAAGCCGAACGGCGTCACCCCCCTCGCCAGCTCCCTCAGCTGCGCTCCGGACAGCAGCCGAGGGGCTGAGCGACCCGACACCCTCGATCGCAGTCTTGCGATGCGTCGCCTTACCGCGTGGCCCGACCGTCGGTGCGACGGGGTGTAGGTTGGGTGGGGTGTATGCGCGGTCGAACAATGTGGACGACGACGAAGACGAGCCGACAGACCCAAAGATGTCCGAGGAGATGACTCGCGGAGGCGGCCCAGCGCCAGCGAGGATGCTGACACGGCCCTTGCTCTGCTTCGGCCGGATGGCAGCTGGGCGGACGCTTGCATCGGTCGGCGGCGCACTTGGCCGGTCCTCCTCGTTTGAAGTCCGCCTTGCGATAGACGGGGTGGCTCCTGGTCCCGGCCGGCTGTCGGAGCTGATCATCGCCGGGCTGCTCCGGTCGTCGAGCCCTGGCCGGCGCTCCTTGTCCTGGCTAGCGGCGGCGGCCAACATACCCCGCTGCGAGAGCGCCCCAAAGCCGCTGCCGGCGCTGCGGCCGACAAAGCGCGAGAAGCTGAACTCGGCCGCGGCCTGCGACTGGAGGTCGACCGGTCGCATAGACGCGCTGAGAGGGGGCGAGGCGACCTGCGACTGAGCGGTGGGGGTGGCGGCCGGGATCAAGCTGCGAGACGGGGTCAGAGCATTGCATGCCGTCAGTCCCTTTGCTTCGCGTCTCAAACTTGGGGCTCAGTCGGGCACGCACGCGTCACCGCCCGCATCACACGTGCGCTGCTCGCGGGTCTGCATGGCAGCTCGCGTTGATTCGAGCTCTACGAGCCCGGGACAAGGATGACGAGATCGGTGGACGGATGCGCGAGTGCGGCGACGCGTGCGCGCTGATGGCTCTGCTCGTCCAAGGGTGAGACACGATGGGTCAGCCCGATGCGCACGCGAATGACAGCGTGGAGCGAAGGTGTACGCACCTGGGCTGACTCGTCGGCCAGACCAAAGGGAAAGTTGAATCGGGACGGTCAGCGGTGATGATGGTCGGAGACGCGCGGGCGCGAGAGGACGAGGGACGCGTCGGAATCGCGCCGCTTCGGACCCTCTCGCGTCGGCCGCCCGGTGCACCCTCGACCAGAGTCAGCGCGCTCGTCAGCAAAAGGTAAGCCGCAGGATTGCTCGTCGCTCACCTTGCGAGAGGGTCAGACGGACATGTATCGGGGGAAGATGAAGAGACATAGGCTACAGGCTTTGCGCGAAGTGAACCAGGGTTGCGAGGGCCGGAAAGGACGTGGTCGGTCGTGTGCTACGTTTTGTCGAGACGGAGTGAGGTTGAGAGGTCGAACAATGAAAGCGTTCGTTTGAGGGGCGGTGGTGATCGTGGGAGAGAGAAAGAGGTTTGGTTTGGAGGGGGTCGAAAGGGCGCCTTACTTCTCGGTGCGCGAGCTGCCCTCAGCCTTCTTGCCGTCGAGCTGGCGCTGAAGGTCGTCGACCTTCTTGCTGAGCTTTTTCTGTGGATGGGGAAAGAGCAAGCTCAGGCATCGTCAGTGCCGGATGGCTTCAACCGAGACGAAGACCGACGCACGATCTCGTTGATGATGGCCGCCTGGTCGCCGAGGGTCGCGTCGGGGAAGACCTCGACGAGCTCGGCAAACGACTTCTTGCAGAGCCGGTGGCCCTCTGGGTTGTCGCTCTCGGGGTCCTCGACGGCCGGGTCGCCCTCGGCCTCCTGGTTGCTCTCGGGGAACAGCTCGAGGAAGCGGCGCGAGTGCTCGACCTGCGACTCGTAGAGGGCAATGACGGCGAGCGGGAAAGCAAAGAGCACGCTCATGACGTAGATGTTGAGCTGCAAAGGCGGACGGGTAGAGACGATCAGCACGCGAGTGGCTGGGACCGGGGACGGGAAGAGGCAGACGTACGCGAGTATACTGCCTCGGCGTGAGCACCCACTCGAACGGCGCGACGAGGAGGGCCTCGATCAGGTTGAACGGGCTCGGGTAGACGAAAGAGTCGGGCGCGCGGATCATGCTGATGGCCTTGTAGCCTGTGAGCCAGACGAGCGAGGCGCGAGGTCAGACGGGGAGGGGAGGGGAGGCCAGGCAGACAAAGGGGAACGACGCACTGAAGTGGCACAGGTACTGGTTGGTCGCGTCCTCGGCGATGTCCGAGTAGGCGGTGCCAAAGAGGGCGATGAGGATGTTGAGCAGGATGATGATCGTGAGGAACGACCAGGCGTAGTAGATGATGAGGCCGAAGGGCGGGCTAAAGTTCTTGGCCGTCTGGTCAAAGTCGGGCGAGCCGAGCAGCGCCTGGAGGAGGATGTTGATGATGCCCCACGGGTCCGAGAGCTCGGTGTCGGCCGAGTCGAGGGCGAGCATGCTCTGGACAAAGCCGAGCGCCATGATGGCGAGCAGGAGGAAGAAGATGAGGGTCTCGCGCAGCATGCGGAAGACGACGACCTGCATCGTGCCGACGACCTTCCAGCCGTCGAAGATGGTGATGAGCTTGAGCCAGAGCACTGGCGGAGAGAGCAAGAGGACGGATCATTGTCAGCGGTGCGAGGAGGTAAGGAAAGCTCGGCGTAGGAGAGTGACGCACGAGGAGCGACGCAGGACAGGACTTGGAAGGACCGGAGACGGTAGTACGAGCTCGGCGCGTCATCAGTCTCCCAGACACCGCGGAAGCGGAGCGCGAGGGCCGACAGCAGGAGTCCGTCGGTGATGAGGGCGTTGATCGACCAGAAGTCGAACGAAGCGAGGACGACCGACGACAGGCGGAGGTTCTTCCAGAGCTTGACGACCTCCTCCGTCATCTGCGAGGCGGCCATGATGTAGAGGACGACCTCCCAGCCGTCGAGGTTGTGCGCCGGGTCACGGACGGCGTTGAGCGGCGAGGCAACGGCGGCCGTGTAGACGGCGAGGAAGACGATCCACGTCAACTGGCGGACTGCACGGCGCCAAGAGCGGACAAGACTGTGAGGTCAGCGAGAAGGCCCGCAGATGATAAGGTCGCTGTCTCTGGAGGCCGCACAGATGTTCTGGTAGCGGGGCACGCCGAGCCGCTGCGGGTTGAAGTGGGTCGCAAACTTGCTGCCAAAGCTCGCGCCGTGCTGGTGCTTGCGGTCGTACTCGACGTAGTCGATGTCGTTGTTCTCATTGTTGCGCTGGACCCACTCGCCCTTCCAGAGCGACGAGACGACGTGCTGGGCCTGTCACAGTCCAAGAGGATCAGCGCGCGCCCAGAGCGCTCGGACGAGGCGACGACGCGCGCGCAGCATCGTACCTCGGTCGAGCTCAGGAACTGGAGGCAGCCCTGGTCAATCGCCGACTCGAGGGCCGAGATCGGGGCCCTGAGTGCACAGAGAGGCAGTCAGCGTGCAGTTCCGGTAGAGAAGCATGCAGGAAGCGCACGCACGAGAGGTCGCCGTCGCGCTCCTGGTGCTGGTAGCGCGACGACATGATCGTCTGGAGCATGTCGGCCGGCGTCTGGTGGACGATGCGCCGGGCGAGCATCTCACAGCAGGCTGCCCGCGAGATGTTCTCGTCGTAGTCGGTCGGATAAAGCCGGGCGTCGCTGCAGAGAGGGCGGTCGGTCAGTCATGGGCGGGATCAGTCGCGAACGCGCGGGATCGGATGCCGGGCAAAGGATGAGGAGGGGGCACGCACCGGACAAAGCTTGCGCGGGCCATCAGGAGCGCGTACGGCACGGCGTTGGCAAAGTCGCCGCCGGCCATGGCAAAGGCCTTGACGACCGCGGGCGAGACGATCGAGCTCGTCGGCGCCGTAATCAGCTGCAGGTCCGGGCGCGGGATAGGGCAGATGAGTCGCGTCAGAGGGGTCTGTCGACCTGCACTGAGGCGAGCGGCGCGGAGCGACGCACGTCGACGTCGACCTCGACGGGCAGGAGCCTGAGCGTCATGGCCCGGAGCCGACGGATCAGCTCTGTTCGGGCGGAAGGGCGAGAGACGGGGGAGCGAGATCAGCAACGGCGACGGGTCGGAGGCGGTGCCTGGGCGCGCGATGACAGGAACGCAACTCGTCATGTCGGATGGCTCCGGGTGGAGCGAGTGGACGCTCAGCAGCGAGTGCATGTCGGACGCGATGGAGGCTTCCTCTGCCATGCCGGGCGACGGTACTGGCGGGTGAAAGTGAGGGATGAGGGTGAGGGAAGGTGAGGGACGGCAAGGCAGGGCAAGCTGGTGAGATCATCAGGCGGCGGGCACGAGGCACGAGAGAGGACTTTTGTTTTTCTCCCGCCCAACACGAATTTCGGCGCGGGCTCGAGCGCAGCCCCCGCGCGCGAAGCCGAAGTGCTGCCCTGGCCGCCCTGGCGAGCAGCTCACCCTCACCCCACCCCTTCCAGCACCTCTTCAGTTTCCCTCCAACTACCCTCTCGCAAACATGGGAGGCATGGGCCGCCAAGGCGCTCGCGGAGGTGCGCACGACGGCGTCCTTGCTTGAGGGTGAACCTGCCCGCTGACCCAGCCGAGCTCTCGCGCCCTCGCCGACCGCAGCGCTCCTCACGTCGAACCTGCCGCAGCTGCAGAACCTCATCAAGCGCGACCCGGCCGGCTACCGCGACGAGTTTATGCAGCAGTGGAACCACTACGAGTCGATGCGCCGGCTGTTCGAGCTCAACCCGGACGAGGAGGGCGCCCGCTTCCGCGAGGTCATCACCTTTATTTCCCAGGTTCCGTCCTCACCCTTCCCTCGGCCTCGAGGCCCGCGCGCGCGCACACACTGTTGAGCCGGCGGCTGACCCTCGCTGCCACCTGCCGACCCCTTCTCTCCTGCAACAGCTGTGCCAGAGCTACCCGAAGGAGACCAAGGAGTTCCCGTCGCACCTGTCGGCCCTCCTGCTCGAGCACCATAACACGCTCTCGCCCGACACGCGCAAGTCGATCGTCCAGAACCTGGTCATGCTCCGCAACAAGGAGGTCATCCCGTCAATCGAGTGCGTCGCGCATTGCCTCTGTTGCCTCCCTTCCTCGAGACAGGATTGACCCAACTTCCCCATCTGCTTCCCTGTGCAGGCTGCTTCGGACGCTCTTCCCGTTGCTGTCGATCCTGACGTCGGGCACGCTGCGCTCGTCGATCCGCAAGACGATCCTGACCGACATCAAGACGGCCAACGCCAAGACCAAGAACCACAAGCTGAACCGGATGGTCCAGGCCCTGCTGTTTGGCATGGTCGAGCGCGGAATGGGCGCCGACGCCGAGGGCAGCAAGGTCAAGGGCAAGGGCAAGGTCGAGGCCAAGGGCGGCGAGGCCATGTGGGCCGTCGTCCTCGTCAAAGAGCTCTGGCGCAAGGGCATCTGGAACGACCCCAAGTCGGTCGCCATCGTCGCCCTTGCTTGCAACCACCCCAACACCAAGGTCCAGTCGGCCGCCATCCACTTCTTCCTCGGCAGCGAAAACGAGGATCAGGAGGACTCGGATGAGGAGGAGGACGAGGTACGTCGATTGTCGTTGCTGCGCGCTGCAGTTTGACTAAGACCGGTGGGCTGACCGACCTGCCTTCTCTCCTGCTCCTGCTTCCAGGGCCCCAACTTGCGCAAGCTCCAGCACCAGCGGACGATCAACAAGAAGACGAAGAGCCGCGACGCCCAGATGAAGCGCCTGCACAAGGTCTCGGTCGACAAGCGCAAGGACAAGGCCGACAAGGCCAACGTCCAGGTCAACTTCCCCGCGCTTCAGCTGCTCAACGACCCCCAGTCGTTTGGTGAGAAGCTCTACGAGGGCATGAGCCGGCACGACAAGCACTATGCGCTCGAGCACAAGGTGCTCATCATGCAGCTCCTCTCGCGCGTCATGGGCGCCCACAAGCTCTGCATCCTCGGCTTCTACTCGTACATCATCAAGTACCTCACCTACCACCAGCTCCTCATCACGCTCATCCTCGTCTCGCTCGCCCAGTCGGTCCACGAGCTCACGCCGCCCGACGTCCTGACGCCCGTCGTCCGCAAGATCGCGGCCGAGTTTGTCCACCCGGGCGTCGGCTCCGAGGTTGTCGCCGCGGGCATCAACGCGATCCGCGAGGTCTGCCGCCGGCAGCCTTGGTGCATGGAGGAGGACCTGCTCGGCGACCTGATCGAGTACCGCAAGTCCAAGGACAAGGGCGTCGTCACCGCCTCGCGCGGCCTGCTCCAGCTCTTCCGCGAGGTCAACCCGGGCCTCCTCAAGCGGCGCGAGCGCGGCAAGGCGGCGACGATGGGCCTGACGGCCGACCAGGTGCCCGAGTACGGCCACGCCCGGACGGCCGAGGGCATCGACGGCCTCGACCTGCTCGAGGAACATCTCGCCAAGCAGGAGGCCGGCGAGGACAACGACGCCAACGGCTGGGACGACTGGGAGCAGGAGGCCTCGGACGACGACTCGGATGGCTCGGGCGAGTGGAACAACGTCTACTCGGACGACGACCAGGAGATCGACATCTCGGACTCGGACGACGACGCCGAGACGCAGCAGACGCGGCGCGAGAAGAAGCGTGAGCAGCAGGAGAAGCGCAAGAAGGCGCTCGCCGGACAGCTCGAGGATGACCAGGCCAAGCCGACTGCCACCACGGAGGGCAGCGACGACGAGGCCGAGGAGGACGAGGAGGTTGCCGAGGACGAGGGCGCCGAGGACGAGGGTGAGGATGAGGACGCGGAGGACGACGAGACGGCCGCCGACGCGGCCAGCACGGCCGGCGAGAGCGCCGCGGTCTCGATGTCGAAGCTCGCCACCGAGCGTGTGCGTGCCACCCTTTGCTGCGCTCTCCCTTTGCACGACAACTGACAGCACCTTGCCCCTCGTCGCTCCCATCAGATCCTCACGCCCGCCGACTTTGCGCTCATCAACACGCTCCGGATCCAGGCCGCGACCGAGGCGGCCGCGTCCGGCGGCGGCTCGGGCGCCAAGCGTAAGCTGGCGATGCTCGAGGCCCAGAAGAAGGCCAACAATACGGCCGGCGGGGGCGACAACGACGACATCTTCCTTGGCGAGGGCGACATCCTCGGCCCGCGCAAGAAGGTCAAGGAGAACTACGAGGAGCGTATGGCCCGGATCGCCGAGGGCCGCGAGGGCCGCGACAAGTTTGGCTCGTCCAAGGGCAAGAAGAAGCAGGAGGTCTACTCGTCGTCGTCCAACAAGGAGAAGCGCAAGACCAAGCCGATCATGCTTGCCATCCAGTACGTCGCCGTCTCGCCCCGTCCTTACCCCTTGGCCGCCGCTGACTTGCCGTCCGTCTCGTTCCTGCCAGCTCCCGTCGCGTCCACGAGAAGAAGAAGCAGTCTCTGCGCGAGAAGCAGCAGGCCCTGCGCGCGCACGTCGAGAAACAGAAGAGTGCGCTCCTTTGCTCTTTGATCCGCCGCCGAAGCCAGCCCGCTGACCTTGCACCTCTCTTCCTCAGAGTTCCGGAAGTAGACCCCTTTGGTTCCCACCTTACCCCTCTCCATCTCGGTTCATCCCTGTCGTTCTGTTTTCTCTACGCGCACACCTTCCTCCATCCTCTGCACTCGTATCTCATGGACTGTCCTACGACACCAGCTGCTGCGTCGGAAGTTGTCAACGCAACTCCCTACGTCGCTGTGTAAGTGTCCGGCCAGGTGCAGGACGGGAATGCCAAGAAATCACTCGATCCGCCAGCTTCGGTTCGTCAACCTTCAGGGCCTCCTTGAGCACCAGCAGCACGGGCGAGCATCCCGTATACGCGTCTCGCCGCTGGCGTCAGCGCTAGCGCTCGGCCATGTCTCTGATCTCGTCGGCGCCTGCCGCAAGCGGTCGAGGCCGACGGGCGGGCGAGAGGTTTTTTATTATTTTGTCGCTGGCCCGCGCGCGCGCACGCCCGACGCGGCGGGCCGCTGTCTTCGCTCCTGCTGTGGCGCTCGCGCGGCGTCCTCAACCAACCCCTTCGACCTTGGACAGTCCTGCCTGCCTCGCCGCCCTTCCAACAACGACTCCTCAAGGTCGACTTCAATATCGACTCGTCGCCCTCCTGTCCTCTTGAGACGACTAGCAGCGCCGTTCCTTTCGTCTGCTGCCTACTGCCCAAGGTCCCCCGGGCAGGGCTACGCAGCAACGAGTCAAGCTCTGGCCACCACCGCCTGATCACCGACCGGAGCCCGTCATGGCATCCACCCCGCCGCCTTCAACCCTCTCGCCGCCCATCCACCTCGCCGGCTCGACGCCAGATCGCCTCCTCTCCTCGCCCGACACACCCTTACCACCCTTCACGCCCGGCTCGAGCTCGCGGATGGCGTCGACCCAGCAGCCGGGCGGGCGACCGCCCCCCTCGCCGTCGCACTACAAGTCATCGGCTCGGCCCGTCCGTGTGCTCGACAGCCTCCATCGGCGCGGCTCAGCCAGCGACGACGAGGGCGGCATGGATATCGAGGACGACAAGCACCTCGGCAGCCTCGCCCCGGGCTTCTCATACGGCTCGACGGGCCGCGCGGCACCCGCTCGCAGCCCGTCGTCGTCGGCATCGAGAGCACAGGCGGGAACTTCCTCCCTGCTCGACACGCCGCTTGTCCTGAGTCAAGCGTCGTCGTCGGCGGCTCCTTCGACGCTGCCGAGCTCCTCGCTGTCGATCGTCGTCCCGCCTTTCAGCCAGGCGGGGCCGATGAATCTCGTTCTGGACGACGAGGATGCGGCAGTGGAGGCCGAGGACGACGACGACGACGACGAGCCGGCCGCGCCCCTGCCAACGGCAGACGAGGTTGGTGCGCTCGAGGAGCGCCTGCGTGAGCTCAACGTCGAGTTTGGCCTCGAGGACGAGGAGGGCGATGACGAGCACCGCGAGATGGCCGGCCTTAGACAGATCTACACCGCCGTGAGTCCCCCTCAGCCGTTGGCTATCGCGAGCGTCCAGACTCTTGCTCACCCCCTCCTCTAACATCCTCTAACAGACGGCGCCGCTGCTTCCAAAGCTCAAGTCGGTTTCGAGCGCCCAGACTAGGCTCGACGCGCAGGCGGCTGAGATCGCCTCGCTCCAGCGCATCATTGACGTGCAGGGCGAACTCGCACGTAAGGCATCCGAGGAGCAGAGGTGCGTCCTCTTGCCTCAGCAACGCTATCACCTCTCCTCTCGCCATCCTGACTTTATTGTGTCTTCAGGGCAATGTTCGACGTCGAGCGTGATGGCTGGAAGGCCGAGACCCAGATCCTGCTGTCAAAGGTCAAGGCCGGTGGGAGCTCTGGGTCAGGCCAGATTTGGGTTGGCAGGGCCGACGAGCAGGAGCAGCAGCAGCCAAAAGCGAAACAGTCGCAAGCTGGGCCTTCGCACAAGAAGGAGAGCGGCTTTGAGCAGCTCGACACGGTCGGCCCCGAGGACTACAACAAGCTTCTCAAGCAGTGGATGGTGCGTCGGCGTACGGCGTCGGCTGGCTTCCCGAGAGGACGCGCTGACTTCGTCTCTCCCTGCCGTCTCGCAGGATCTCCAAGCCGAGCACCGCAAAAGCATCGCAGAGAAGACGGCGATGACGTACAAGGTGCGCCCGGACTGCCAAGACGCCAAAGGCGAGAAGGTAACGACTGACCCTTGACCGACCCTCTCCCCTTGTCAGATGCGCAACCACGAAGGCCAGCTCAAGGCTCTCACGCAGGAGCTTCACTTCCTCCGTCCAATCGCGATGAATGGCCGGCGTCCCGCCCAGTCGCCAGCTCCGGTCAAGTCGTCGCCGCCGTCGCGCACGCACGGCCTGCCGCCGACGATCAGCCCGCCCCAGCCGCAGTCGCGCCGACAGACGCTTGGTGACGCGCGGTCGGAGCATCTCCTGCTTGCCGCTCGTCGCCTGCGGACGCTGCGCGAGAAGAACCCAGAGATCGGACTCATCACGGCCGCCCACTACAACTACGCCTCTCTTCAGGCGCCGGATCCGAACGCGGCCCTCGAGCCGTACCCGGAAGGCGCGTCCGAGCTCGACGACGACGATGGCGCAAAGGACCGAACGCCGCGGGGCAAGGTCCGGGCAAAGGGCAAGAAGGCCGCGGGCGGCTCGATGGCCCCGCCAAAGACGCCGATCACGGCCTCGACCAAGGGCAAGGGCCGGCGCAAGGACGATGGCGCTGTCCAGCGCACGCCTGGCGGCTCCCTCGGCACGCCCGGCCGGGGCTTCGAAGAGCTGCTCGCCGCCGCGCAGAGCCTGCAGCACCCGACACACCCGACGTCGACGTTGCGAAACGCCTTTGCGGAGCCACCGGCCAACTCGACGACGCCGACGGCGCCTCCACAGTCGCCCAAGCGGCGACGCGTTGGCAGCGCTGGAGCCGGCTGGGTCCCGGGTGCCAGTGCGCCGGGTCCCTCGGGCGAAGGCCTGCACACTTCGGCGCTCGATCTGCTGGCCCTTGCGAGCTCACACGACCCGGCGTCGCCAGCACCGTCCTCCTCAGCTCGTCTGGGCGGCCTTCTCGGGTCTGGAGGGTCCGACAACGACGTCGGGTCCGATAGCGGCCGGTCTGCCGGCTCGGCCTCGCGCGGGCTTGAGCCGGCCTTTGCGCTTCGAACCGACGCTGAGGGCGCCTTTGGCCACTCATTCCTCGGGTCGGATCCGCCTATGGCCGGCCCCTCGACGACGCCGCGCGACGCGCGACTGCCACCGGACGGCTCGAGCCCTTACCTCGCCTCGCAGACGCCATCGGCGCTTCCGCAGCGGGTCAAGGAGGAGTTTGCCGGCTTTGCGAGCGACCTGGGCAGCCAGTCGCCGCCTGCGACCGGCGTGGCACCGCTTGACAATGCGACGAGCGCCGTCCCCGCGCGGAGAGTCCGGAGCCCGTACCTCAAGTGGAGCCCGGACGAGGACGAGCTGCTGGCGCGCGGCGTCGCCAAGTACGGCCAGAAGTGGTGCGTCGGACGGTTTGCTCTTGCTCAGGGAACTCGAACCTTTCGCTGACCACGCCCACATGCACCGCCCGCAGGGATCTCGTCTCGAAGGCCGTCCCGACGCGGAGCTACCACCAGTGCCGGCAGCGCTGGCTGCGCAAGCTGGGTGCGTCCGCCGTTTGGCGCAGTCCTGCTCGCTCGTCGGCCGAAGCTGACTGATTTGCTTTGCTCCCCTGCATCGCTCTGCAGGCATGTTCGACCACAAGTCGGCGGCCGTCACTCAGGCGGCTGCTGCATCTGGAGTCGTCCCGAAGCACCCGTCGACAGCTGCGCCGCCCGAGTCGCCTTCGCGTCGCAAGGGCATGGTTGCCTCTGATGGACCGTCGACCTCCGAGTCGGCCTCGGCAGACAGCAACTGATGGCTGTGACTTCCTCCGGCCCCTCCTGTTGCTTGCTTTCCTCGCTGTTGCACCACATTGTATCCTCACCGCAGACACTCGCACGCACCATCCCTTCTTGCCCTTCCACGTTGCTTTGCATCCCCTTGCCCACCGTACATTTGCGTCACCCTCGCACCTGTCCCGCCAGCTCACTAGCCGCTTGCGTCTGTCGCCCTGTCACTTAATGCACCCTTGCCGCCATATTTCTCGACCGCGACGGATCTGCAGGATGCCTCTCAGCCCGGTCGACGACACGGACCTTCGGCTTTCAGCCCGGTCGACGACACGGACCTTTGTCTAAAGAGCGGCATCGTACAAGCACAAGCGTCCGAGACGGTATCGGGGAGGCAGCATGCCCTCACGCCCGGCTGCCAAGGCTGGATGTCCGGGGCTTTTTCGATGGCGGCTCAGACGTGCTCGATTTCCTGCTCGAGGCGGCCGCCCCCCGCTTGGGCCGGCCACCGAGCGCTCCGGTCGCCGGCGAGTCGCTCTCGTCGTTGTCGTCGTCCTGAGCTGTCGGTTCCGATTGCAACGGCTTCGTCGGCGATCGTGACCGCGTGGACCGCCGGAGAGGAGCCGCAACCACCGGCGGTTCGTCCTCCGCGGCCTCCTCCTCTTTGGGTTCCGACAGCGGCGACGTCGCACGCGGCTCATCAACGCCCTCCTCCTCCGCCTCCCGCGCTGGATCCATGGCGACGTCAGACTCGATGCCGCCACCAAGCGCCGCCTCGACATTGAGCAGCTCCGAGTCGACGCTTTCGCAATGCGCATCGGCGAGGGGAGGAGGGGTCGAGGATGCGCCCTCGGGTGCGGGCGACCCCGCTGCGGTCGTCGTCGCCGGGGTTGGAACCTTTGAAGCCGGGGCTGTCCGCCGAGCGCGGTCCTCGTCCTCCTCGTCGTCTGCTCCACCGGCGGCAGGCGTCGTCGGCTTGGGATCGGTCTCCGAGCCTTCGCCTGCCGCGGGCGTCGGAGCTTGCGAGCCTGCCGCGGCAGGCGTGCTCGACGTCTCCTCGCCTTCCGCTGCCTCCTCGTCCTCCTTCTTCTCGACCTCCTCAGCCGGCGGGACCAGCTCGCGCAGGACCTTGAGGTCGGCCAGCAGCGTCGCAAAGGCCGTCTTGCGAGCGTCGAGCGTCGACCGGAGGCCGTCCCGCCGGCTGGCCGTCTGCGCGCGCTCCTCGCGGTGGCCGTCGATCTCCTGCTGGAGCGAAGCACGGTCGCCGACGGCGAACACCTGGCGGGCGACGTCGTCGTATGCCAGCTTGCGCTTCCGCGTGAGTTCCGCCGAGGCCAGAGCTGCTCGGAGGGAGACAATCTCCTGCTGGAGCGAGGCCTTGTTGGACTCTAAGCAGGCGAGTCGAGGGGGTGGGGGGCAGGCACTGGTCAGCCCTGCCTCGCAAGCAGCTCGAGCTCGCATTTAGGCTCGACGCACCCATCTGCTTGCCCTTGGCCTCGTACTTGGTCCGCATACGCGACTCCATGCGCTCGACGATGCCGACCTTCTTGACGCCGAGCTCGACCTCCCTCAGTTGCGCCGAGAAGAGGCTCCAGACCTGGGCCGCCTTGGCCGCCGCCGCCTCGTCGTCCTCAGTCGCAGAGCCGGCCGCGCCGGCCATCGAAGCGTCGCCGTCGGCATCTGCCGGGGGAGCAGCGAGAATCTGGGCGATCTGTCGAATACATCTGCGCAGAGGGAGCTCGACGTTGTTGAGCTTCTTCTGGATGAGCTCGTCTGCGAAACGTCCAGGACGCGGGGCAGCGCGTTGTCGACAACAGAATTCAGTCGTCAGCGACGATGCGACAGCATATTCGCGCAGACGCTTGGCTACTGACCCTCCTGCTCGACGGTAAGGACCATGTGGGCTGGGATGGCGGCCATGGCGGACGAGATGAAGAGGCGGTCGGGGGGAGTCGTAGTAGGTCACTGTCGGGAGAGGGCGACGACGCCGCCTGCGTCCGCTCGCTGCACCAGGAGAGGAGAGGGACTCGCCCGGCTCGACTCGCACCTGTCCCTCATCCCGCCTCGCCTGCCGCCCAGCAGACCCCCCGCAAGCCTCCCGCCTTCTCGCACCCGTCTCTTCCGAGCTCGATCTAGAAGATGCCGTTCCCATGGGAGATGGCCCTCCCGGCCCTCATGGTCGTCAGTGAGTCGCCCCTCGCTCCCCGTGCGCGGCAGGCTGCTACGGCTCGCGACCCGAACAGGCCGCGAGGCCAGCATGCCAGGACCCAACCCGACATCCCTTCTCGACACCCAGAGACTAATCATCCCGTACGCTCGTCCACCCCGTAGCCTTCACCTACATCAGCGAGATTGGCGTGTACGGTGTCCAGACGTGCGTTCGGCCTCCGAGGGCTCGTCGCCTCCCCGCCGCCAATCGGCGCCTCGGCTGATGTGCCGAACCCTTCTTTCCTCGACCTTCGCCTCTCTCAGCTGGGACAACGACTGGAAGCCGCCCAGACACATGCTCGACGACTGGAACATCCAGATGATGGAACGCGACCGGCGACTAACGGGCTCAAAGCGCGGCCAGCGGGTGCGTGTCCTCTTCGCGCGAGCTGGGCCGGGATCTCGGCAGGCGGCGGGGCGGCGGGCCGCGGCGCCGGTCGCCCTCTCCCCTTCGCCCTCGACAATGCCAGCCAAGCCGGCGCACGCTCTCTCCCTCTCTCTCTCTCCTCATCATTCTGTATTGACCTTCGACTCTCTTCTGGACTCGCTTGCTCGACGCAGGACGACCCGATCGCGCCCGACTCGTTTGCGACCAACTCAATTTGGGACCTGAAGACGCACCGCGCTTGAGCCCGGAGCTCGAGCGGGAGCTGGCGCGACCCGTCCGCGCTATCAGGGGGGCGGGCGAGAGTTGCAGAGGGTGAGGAGGACATATAGCACACGATTCGATTTTATCAGCCGAGATCGACTACGGGCGGCTCTCGTGCCGAGCGAGCGACAAGCCTGCCCTTTGAGCGCGATGGCGGATACAAGCGGATCCAGAGTACAACGACACTATTTCCCCTCCCTCCGACGTCCTGGGCACTCTATGCCCCCCTGTCGACTCCCCGGCGGTGCCTCTCTGAGGCTGCTCCCTGCCCGCACCCGGCTTGCGCCTTCCATGTCCACGCCCCGCGCGCCGCGTCACAGACGGGTCGGGTCCTACAACGCGCCTCCGCCGTCGCCGGTCGGCCGTGGCCGTGCGAGCGGGAAGAGGTTGGATGGCGGTCGGGGCAGCTCTGCAGAAGCGGGGAGGGGAATAGGGGGAAATGTCAGCTGTGCTCTCGTCCGGTGTGGGAGGAAGGAGACCGCGCACCCTTGGAGACCGCGTTGGCCTGCAAGTGATGAACTTGTCGAGCGTCAGTCAGCGCATCGTCAGTTCCTTCACAAGCATCGTTTCGTGCGACGCACCTTGACGAGGTTGTCGCGCTTGCGGAGCTCGGCGAGCCGCATCGCGTAGAAGTCGCGATGGAGCGCAAAGACGTTGTGCGTCGGCATCGGTGCCGGTGCCGGAGCCGACGGCGTCAGGTAAGCCCCGGGCGACTCGGCCTTCTTGCCGTCGCCTTTCTCCTTGTCGTCGGCCGACTTGGCCTTGTCCTTATCCTTTCCCTTGCGGGCCTCGTACTCGGCGATGACCGCAGCAATCTGCTCCTTGGTCGGACCGCTCGCGGCCGCTGCGTCGGCAGGTGGCGTCGGAGCCGCGAGCGAGGTCGCAAAGTTGCGGTCGGTCAGGTGCGAGGGGCAGACATAGAGGAAGTCGGCCTTGTCGAGCGCTAGCCGGAGGACGAGGGTACGAGGAGGAGGGAGGTAGAGGCCGAGGGAGGATGAACGGTGAGCCGTCAACACCGTGAGCACGGGCCGGTCAACCGAGGACGCACTGGCCAGGACCGTCGTAGTCTCCTTGTAGCAGATCCAGCAGGCTTTGGCCGTCCCTGTTTGCGTCAGCCCAATACACGCAGGCGTCAGCCTGGCAGGATGGTCGAGCTGCGCCTTCGAGCGACGCCGAGCGCCGCTGGCCTGATCAAGCGCGCCAGGTTGGCATGCGACGCACCTGCCGCCCGCTGGTAGTACCTGTTCTCGATCTTGGCCTTCGGAGCGGCCTGCATCCCTGCTCTGACCAGCCGCGACGGGAGCGAGCCTGAGGGGGAGGGGAGATGATGGCAGGCGGGATGAACGCAAGGTCGCAGGGCGGATCGCGCAGGTCGCCGCCCCGCTCGCTCGCCGCCAACGCTCATCACCGACCCGTCTTGCCCTCCCTACTGTTGCCCTCCTCGCCACCCAAACCTTAGCTAAATCGAACAAGTGACACGATGGCACCCAAGATGGTACGCACTTCCGGTCTCTACCTTGAGGCTGACGAGGTGCAGGGACTGACCGGCCCCCTTGCACCGACTCGCTCGCTCGCAGCTGGACCGCAAGACCGAGCCCGAGGAGGCGGTCGAGGTGACCTGGGGTGCGCACCCTCACCCGCCATCTCCAGCCAGCAAGCGACAATGAGCTGACGAAAGAAGAGCCTACCATCTTGGTGTACGCTTCAGAGGACCAGTCGAGGATTAACACGTTCTCGAAGCTCAATACCCGGATGGCCGACATCGAGGACGAGCTGAAGCGCGTGCTGGTCCGTCCCGCACCTCTCGCGCGTAGCGCGCGCCGCTTGGTGACGTGGTCGGCCGAGACTGACTAGCTGTGACCGGCCAACACGTCGCTTTGCAGGAGGAGAAGGAGGCACTGGACGACCTTTCGATGGAGCTCGAGCTGGCCGACGAGGACGAGCCCGTGCTGTGCGTGACGCCTGCATGCCTCCAGCAGCAAGATCCCCCCCCCCCCTCTTGAAGTTCCGTCGCTGATGCCTGACCTCCGCGCACCGTGACCCGCTCTGTCTCAGGTACAAGACGGGCGACTCGTTTGTCCACCTCTCGCTCAAGCGCGCGCTCAAGACGCTCGAGAAGGACAATGCGGCGGCCGACGTCCGGGCCGACCGGCTGCGCGAGCGCAAGCAGGAGTGCGAGGACGGCATGCGGGAGCTGAAGGTCCACCTGTGCGTATTCCGCCTCTCGCTTTGGTCGGGTGATGATGGCTAGCTGGGAAGAAGAAGGAGGAGCCGGTCTGGCCGGGTGCAAGCCAAAGGATCGGATCGTGCGACTGCGCAGTGTTTGACCTCCTGCTAACTCCCAACCCCCTTGCTCTATCCTGACCTCGTCGTTTCGCATCAGCTACGCCAAGTTCGGCTCGCAGATCAATCTTGAGACAAACCCAGAGGAATGAACGATGACTAGCGCACGAGCAACCTGCGAGCGGGTGGGGGGGGGGGGTCGAGACGCGTTGGGAGTGGCCGAAAGGTCGTGGCGGTCGAAAGCGTACTGTCCGACAGGGAGGCTCACTGCTTCGTTCATCTGCAGCCCGCGCTTTCCGCCTCAAAGTGCCGTCGTGCTTTCGAGTTGTTCGAGCGAAACCCCTTTGACGGCGGCACGCTGCTGGAGGAGGACGCAGGCGATCGACGCGAGCGCGGCGCGGCGGGCGAGCCCTTGTTGTCGCCGAGGCCTGTCGTCCTTCCTTCCTTCCTCCATTCATTCACCTCTCGCTCTCTCGTTCCGCTCGTTCTGATCCCTTCTCGGTCTCGCCCTCCTATCGCGCACCCCCACACTCGTTCAGACCCCCAGTCCTTCCTTTCCCGCCTCCTCAGCCATGCTCGTCTCGCCCTTCGCCCTCGCGGCCCTCGTCCTCTGCGCCGGCAACGCCGTCGCCTCCTCCTCTGGTCCGTCCCTCACGACCCTTCCCAAGCTGATCCGACACTGACCGCTGGCTCTCGGCCGCCGCTCGCCCAAGGAGCCGCCCAGCTCGACCGGCGCGTGACGCTCGTCGACCCGGCCGCGGTAGGCTTCAACTTTAGCTCGGTCCTGACCAGCCAGGTGCTCTGCAACCGGCCCTGCGCGGACCTGAAGTCCCTCCAAACGGTACGTCCTGTCAGACCGGTTGGCCGAGCGACTCCCTGCTTACACGGCTGACATGCTCCGCAACGATCGACGACAGACGTGCAACAGCGAGTGAGTTGGCTTTCCTCATCTGCAGCAAAGCAGCTCTTGCTCCGAGCTCCTCCGGGCGCGAGCGCGCCGGGCGCGCCACCGGCGTGAAAGCACACACGACGACCTCGGCAGCCTCAGCTGACGACCGCATCGTGCCTCCCTACCTCGCCTCCTCAGCAATACCTGCACCGAGACTGCCCTCTGCACGACAACCGGCCTCAACTCGCTCGTCACATGCAACAATTGCCTCCTCCGTCCGTCCCCTTTGCCATGCTGCCGGCGACTCGGCAGCCTCGCCCGCGCGCTCCTCGAGCTGACGCGCCAAGCCTTTCGTCCTCTGCGCGCTGTTTGTCGTCCGCGTCTTCGTCTCCGATCGCTCTCGTCGCGTCCGCAATGCAGAGCTCGCCAACCGGACGACGGGCGTGACCCAGGCTCTCTACCAGAACACGACGACCATCCTCACTGGTGCGTGCTGCTCGTCCTCGTCCCCGTCTTGGGCACCGCGCCGCGCCCGGAGACTGACTGCCTCTCCGTCGATCGCCCTCCTTTGTGATCAGACACGGAGAGCGCCTGCGCCGCCTCGGCCTCGTCCGCGACGATTGCCCCGCCCAAGGCCAACACGACCGTCCTTCCCTGGTCGCAGTTTGTCTCGCCATCCTCGTCAGCGACCTCGACCGGGGGCGGCAAGACCGAGTCGATCGGCCAGGCCGGCGACGATGCTGCTGCCAAGTCGACGAGCGGCACGAGCGCTGCTGGACCGCGCTGGGCGAAGGCGGCTGGCGTCCAGACCGCGGCGATCGCCGGCCTCGTCATGGCCGGCCTCGTCGCCCTTTAGACGCCTTCACTCGTCAACTCGACGGGCGGTTGCTCGCATATCGCCTCTACTCGCTCGCTTGCTCGTCCTTTGCACGTCCCAGCATCCACTCGCTCCAATCACACGCCCTCCGGCCCGTCCTCGTTTCTTCCCCGCCCTCCTTTCCCGCTCTCAATCCGTCCTCCTCTTCCGACCCAGGCGGTCTCTCTCCCCTGTCCTCCTGCCCTGATGCAATCCCTTCATGTAGGTCCCCGGTGTTCCTACCCGCATTGCTCCCCTTCTACGACCGCAGCCCTTTCCATCCTCTCTGCGAGCTCGACTTTTATCGCCCTCCTCCCACCCGGGACGCCGAGCTGGGCTTGCCCATTCGCTCCCTTCCCTCCGGCGGTATCCGTCATTCCCTTCCCTCTCGCCATCTGGCGCCCCTTTACCTTCGTCCCCCCTTTCTATCGCACAAGCATGCAAGCATGTTCCCTTTCGTCGATCGCGCGAGGAGAGGAAAGACCCATGTAAGAGGTACAGCGGGAG
>Ga0308160_10001515_pt1 | contig 32165 bp, 32 predicted proteins | sample PhyFR1_FD_201036 | JGI IMG/M metagenome (GOLD analysis project Ga0308160, IMG submission 201036) | Phyllosphere microbial communities from UC Gill Tract Community Farm, Albany, California, United States - DLSLF.R1 | ecosystem: Host-associated > Plants > Phyllosphere > Unclassified | place: USA... | reverse complement strand
CGTCACCTGCCGTTCACCGTCGGTGACCCCGACCGGTCACCGCGGGTGGCACGATGGGGGGCATGGACAGCGAACCACGCGTCGACGGCGCCGGCGTCACCCCTGATTTCCTCGACGACTTCGACGAGATCGTCAGCTTCGAGGAGGGCACGCTGCCCGCCGAGCGGTACCTCGACCGCGAGCTGAGCTGGCTCGCGTTCAACCAGCGCGTGCTCGAGCTCGCCGAGGACCCGTCGACGCCGCTGCTCGAGCGGGCCAACTTCCTCGCCATCTTCGCGAGCAACCTCGACGAGTTCTTCATGGTCCGCGTGGCCGGCCTCAAGCGCCGCATCGCCACCGGCCTCGCCGTGCCGACCAACGTCGGCCGCGGCCCGAACGAGGTGCTCGCCGACATCAGCGCGGCGGCCCACGACCTGCAGGAGCGGCACGCCCGGGCCTTCCTCGACCTCGTGCGGCCCGCCCTCGACGACGCCGGCATCCACATCGAGAACTGGTCCGACCTCGAGGAGGCCGACCGGGTGCGCATGCGCGAGATCTTCACCGAGCAGATCTTCCCCGTGCTGATGCCGCTCGCCGTCGACCCGGCCCACCCCTTCCCGTACATCTCGGGCCTGTCGCTCAACCTCTCGGTGCGGGTGCGCAACCCCAAGACGATGCGCCAGGAGTTCGCACGCCTCAAGGTGCCGCAGATGCTGCCGCGCTTCGTGCAGCTGCCCGACAACGACAGCGGTCGGGTGCGGTTCATCCCCCTGGAAGACCTGATCGCGAACCACCTGCAGGACCTCTTCCCGGGCATGGAGGTCGTCGAGCACCACGTCTTCCGCGTGACCCGCAACGAGGACGTCGAGGTCGACGAGGACGAGTCGGAGAACCTGATCCAGGCGCTCGAGCGCGAGCTGCTCCGTCGCCGGTTCGGCCCGCCGATCCGTCTCGAGATCACCGACGACATGGACCCTGTCACGCTCGAGCTGCTCGTGCGCGAGCTCGACGTCACCGACCAGGAGGTCTACCGCCTGCCGGCGCCGCTCGACCTCGCGGGCCTCTTCGAGATCACGAAGATGCCGCGGCCCGACCTCAAGTACCCCAAGCACCTGCCCACGACGGCCGTCCAGCTGCAGCCGACCGAGCCGAACATGAAGCCCGACATGTTCGCGAGCATCGCGCGCCGCGACATCCTCGTGCACCACCCCTACGAGTCGTTCGCGACGAGCGTCCAGGCCTTCCTGGAGCAGGCCGCGGCCGACCCGAACGTGCTCGCCATCAAGCAGACCCTCTACCGCACGAGCGGCGACAGTCCCATCATCGAGGCGCTGATCGACGCCGCCGAGGCCGGCAAGCAGGTGCTGGCCCTCGTCGAGGTGAAGGCGCGCTTCGACGAGCAGAACAACATCACCTGGGCCCGCAAGCTCGAGAAGGCCGGCGTGCACGTCGTCTACGGCCTGGTCGGGCTCAAGACCCACTGCAAGCTCGCCCTGGTGATCCGCCAGGAGAAGGGCACGCTGAAGCACTACACGCACATCGGCACGGGCAACTACAACCCGAAGACGAGCCGCATCTACGAAGACATGGGCCTCTTCACCGCCGACGACCAGGTCGGGAAGGACCTGACGCGGCTCTTCAACGAGCTCTCCGGCTACGCCATCGAGAAGAAGTTCAAGCGCCTGCTCGTCGCTCCCCGCTACCTGCGGCGCGGGCTGCTCAAGCAGATCCAGACCGAGATCGAGCACGCCCAGGCGGGCCGCGCCTCCGGCATCCGCATCAAGATCAACTCGATCGTCGACGAACAGATCATCGACGCCCTCTACCGCGCCAGCCAGGCCGGCGTGCCGGTCGACGTGTGGGTGCGCGGCATCTGCACCATCAAGCCCGGGCAGCCCGGGCTCAGCGAGACCATCCGGGTGCGCTCGATCCTCGGGCGCTACCTCGAGCACTCGCGGCTCTTCTGGTTCGCGAACGACGGAGACCCGCAGGTCTTCATCGGCAGCGCCGACATGATGCACCGCAACCTCGACCGTCGGGTGGAGGCGCTCGTGCGCCTCACCCAGCCCGACCACCTCGACGAGGTCGGCTCGCTCTTCGAGCGCGCGATGAGCGACGAGACCGCCTCGTGGTGGCTCGCCGCCGACGGCACCTGGACGCGCCACGCCCGCGACGAGGCGGACAAGCCGCTCGTCGACATGCAGAATTCGCTGATGAAGATGATCACGCAGCGGAAGAAGAGCAGCCGGTGACGGTGGCCTCCACGACGGTCGTCGCGGCGGGCGCCGTGTGCTTCCGGTACGTCGGGGGCGCCGTGCGCGTGCTGCTCATCCACCGCGACCACCACGGCGACGTCTCGTTGCCGAAGGGCAAGGTCGACCCCGGCGAGTCGACGCCGCAGACCGCGGTGCGCGAGATCCACGAGGAGACCGGCTACCGCGTCTCGCTCGGGGCGCCGCTCGGCACGGCCGAGTACGTCATGCCCGGCGGGCGCGACAAGGTCGTGCACTACTGGGCCGCCGAGGTCACCGACGAGTCGTTCGCCGCCGCGGGCACGTTCGTGCCCAACAGCGAGGTCGCCGCGATCCGCTGGGTGCCGCTCGCCGAGGCGCGGGCCGCCCTCACCTACGAGCGCGACGCCGAGGTGCTCGACCGGTTCGCCGACCGCGTCGAGCGCGGGGCGGCGCGCACCTTCGCCCTCGTGGCCCTGCGCCACGCCAAGACCACGTCGCCGGCCGAGTGGAGCGGCTCCGACGCGACCCGCCCGCTGCTGCCGCAGGGGCGCCGGCAGGCCAAGGCCATCGCCCCCGCCATCGCCGCGTGGGCCCCCCAGCGGCTCATCAGCAGCACCGCGGCTCGCTGCCTCGCGACCCTCGAGCCGCTCTCCGCCCTGACCCACGTGGGCGTCAAGCAGACCGACTCGCTCAGCCAGGACGCCTTCGAGCGCCACGACGACGACGTGGTCGGGGTCGTCGCGAAGAGGCTGAAGAAGAGAGTGCCGGCCGTGTTCTGCACGCACGCCCCGGTGCTGCCGGAGCTGCTGCGACAGATCGCCACGAGCACGAAGGGCGGCGAGCGGCTCGACCTGCGCCGCGCCTCCTCGCTGAGCCCCGCCGAGTTCACGGTGCTGCACGTCTCCGTCGAGGGCGGCGCCCTCGTCGCCGTCGAGACCCACGGGCCGGTGGGCTGAGGCCGCCGCCGCACCACGGCCCCCGGGGTCGGTGCGGAGCCCCCGGGGGCCGCCGTCGTGGCGGCGGCCCCCGGGGGCTCCGTCGTCGACGGGCGGCAGCACGGCGCCCACGTCGCCGCGGCCCGTCGCGCCCGCGGCGGGCCGGATGCCCGGCCGATGTTCCCGCCTCGTTAACCTCCCGTTCACCGGCGCAGACGACCGTGGTCAACCTGCCGCCGTAGCGTCACGCACGGGCCGGCACCTGGCCCGCACACACAGCCAACACACTCCACGAAGGAACCTCTGTGAACTTCAAGCGCACCGGCAGCATCTTCGCGATCGCCGCGGTCGGCACCATGCTCCTCGCGTCCTGCGCCGGCAACGAGGGCGCAGCGGAGGCCGGCGACTCCGCCAGCGCCTCCGACCTCTCGGGCACCATCAACGGCATCGGCTCGTCCGCCCAGGGCACCGCCGAGACCACCTGGGCCGCGGGCTTCCAGACCGCCAACCCCGACGTCACCGTCAACTACGACCCGCAGGGCTCCGGCTCGGGCCGCACCAGCTTCATCTCGGGCGCCGCCGACTTCGCCGGCTCCGACGCCGCGCTCAAGGACGAGGAGCTCGCCAGCGAGTTCGCCGCCTGCGCTCCCGGCACGAAGGGCATCGACCTGCCCGTCTACATCTCGCCCATCGCCCTGGCCTACAACGTCGAGGGCGTCGACGACCTGACCCTCGACGCGGCGACCATCGCCGGCATCTTCAAGGGCACGATCACCACGTGGGACGACGACGCCATCGTCGCCCTGAACCCCGACGCCGACCTGCCGAGCGAGTCGATCACGGCCATCCACCGCTCCGACGACTCGGGCACGACGCAGAACTTCACCGAGTACGTCAAGGCGAACGCCGGCGACGTCTGGGACGCCGAGTCGGGCCAGACCTTCCCGTACAGCACCGGTGACGCCGCCAAGGGCACGTCGGGCGTCGTCGACGCGATCAACAACTCGACCAACTCGATCGGCTACGCCGACGAGTCGGGCATCGGTGACCTCTCGGCCGCCAAGCTCATGGTCGGCGGCGAGGCCAGCGAGCTGACCGCCGACGGCGCGTCGCAGGCCGTCGCCGCCTCGCCCCTCGCCGAGGGCCGCGAGTCGAACGACCTCGCGATCAAGCTCGACCGCACCTACGACGAGGCCGGCTCGTACCCGCTCGTCCTGGTCAGCTACCTGATCACCTGCTCCGAGTACGCCGACGCCGAGAAGGGCGCCGTCGTCAAGGCCTACGCCGAGTACGTCGCCAGCGACGAGGGCCAGAAGGCCGCTGCTGACCAGGCCGGCTCCGCGCCCCTGTCGAGCGACCTCGCGTCGAAGGTCGCCGAGGCGATCGCCACCATCAAGTAGCACCTGCTGCACCCGGCCTGGGTCGCGCGCTCCCGCGCGGCCCAGGCCGCTCCCCTGCTGCGGCCCGCCGCAGCGCTCCGCCCCGACGGTGGCCCACCCGAAGGCCCGCCGCCGAGAAACTCACCCGAGCAGGAAGAACCAGGGAATGACCGTCGCCGCCACCACCCCCACGACGAAGGCCACGGTGCGCCCCGGCGACCGCGTCTTCTCGGGGGCCACCCTCTTCTCCGGCATCCTCATCCTCGTGGTGCTCGCCGCCGTCGCGCTCTTCCTGGTCGTGCAGAGCCTGCCGGCGTTCGTCGCCGAGGCCGGCACCCTGCCGAACGACGCCACCAACTTCTGGTCGTACGTCGGGCCGCTCGTCTTCGGCACGGTGTGGGCGTCGCTCATCGCCCTGCTGATCGCCACGCCGCTCGCCCTCGGCATCGCGCTCTTCATCTCGCACTACGCGCCGCGCCGCATCAGCCAGGGCCTCGGCTACGTCATCGACCTGCTCGCCGCCGTGCCCAGCGTCGTCTTCGGCCTCTGGGGCGTCCTCGTGCTCGCCCCCTTCGTGCAGCCCTTCTACGCGAACCTCGTCGACTGGTTCGGCTGGCTGCCGCTCTTCGCCGGCCCCGTCTCGGGCACCGGCAAGACCATCCTCACCGCCGCGATCGTGCTCGCGGTCATGGTCCTGCCGATCATGACCGCCGTCATGCGCGAGATCTTCTTCCAGGCCCCCGTGCTGCACGAGGAGGCCGCGCTCGCGCTCGGCGCCACCCGGTGGGAGATGATCCGCCTCGCGGTGCTGCCCTTCGCCCGCTCCGGCATCGTCTCGGCGATCATGCTCGGCCTCGGCCGGGCCCTCGGCGAGACCCTCGCCATCGCCATCGTGCTGTCGCCCGCCATCGTCGTGAACTTCGCGCTGCTGGGCTCGCAGAACCCCAACACGATCGCCGCGAACATCGCCCTCCAGTTCAACGAGGCCGTCGGCGTCGGCGTCAACACGCTGATCGCCTCGGGCCTCGTCCTCTTCGTCATCACGCTGGCGGTCAACATGCTCGCCCGCTTCATCGTCAACCGCCGCAAGGCCTTCTCGGGAGCGAACTGATGTCGGTCGCCGCGCGCACCACCACGAACACCCTCACCGCGGGCAAGCTCCCCCGGGGCACGGCCTGGGGCCTGCTCGTCGGCAGCTGGGTCCTGTTCTCGGTCGTCTTCCTCCTGCTGCAGGCCGGCGGCATGACGGAGGACTTCAACATCGTCGGGGCGCTGTTCTTCGGCACGATCCTCTTCGACGTCCTGATCGTCGTCGTCTCCCGCATCGTCGAGGGCGGCCGGAAGGCCGTCGACCGGCTGATCACCTCGCTCGTGACGACGGCCTTCATCGTCGCCCTGCTGCCCCTCGTGTCGCTGCTCTACACGGTCGTCTCCCGGGGCCTGAACCGCTTCGACGGCGAGTTCTACACCTACTCGATGCGCAACATCATCGACTCGGGCGGCGGAGCGCTGCACGCCATCGTCGGAACGCTCGAGATCACCGCCTTCGCCGCCCTGATCAGCATCCCGATCGGCCTGCTCACCTCGATCTACCTCGTCGAGTACGGCCGCGGCGCCCTGGCCCGCAGCATCACCTTCTTCGTCGACGTCATGACGGGCATCCCGTCGATCGTCGCTGGCCTCTTCGCCTACGCCCTGTTCTCGCTGTTCGCCGGCCCCGGCGTCCGCTCCGGCGCGATCGGCGCCGTCGCGCTGGCCGTCCTGATGATCCCCGTCGTCGTCCGCTCCAGCGAGGAGATCCTCAAGATCGTCCCGAACGAGCTGCGCGAGGCGAGCTACGCCCTCGGCGTGCCGAAGTGGCTGACGATCCTCAAGATCGTCCTGCCGACGTCGCTCGCCGGCATCACGACCGGCATCATGCTGTCGATCGCCCGCGTCATCGGCGAGACTGCTCCGCTGCTGCTCACCGCCGGGTTCACGGCCAGCATGAACTACGACCTGTTCGGCGACCGCATGATGACCCTGCCCGTGTTCGCGTACACCCAGTACGCGAACCAGGGCCCCAACTCCTCCGACTTCCTCGACCGCGCCTGGACGGCGGCCCTGACGCTCATCCTGATCGTCATGCTGCTGAACCTCCTGGCCCGCCTCGTGTCGAAGCTCTTCTCCCCCAAGCTCGGTCGCTAGACCCGAACCGGCCCGACCCCAGAAGGAAGCACCGTGTCCAAGCGCATCGAGGTCAACGACCTCAACGTCTACTACGGCAAGTTCAAGGCCGTCGAAGACGTCAACATCACCATCGAGCCCCGCACCGTCACGGCCTTCATCGGCCCCTCCGGCTGCGGCAAGTCGACCTTCCTCCGCACGCTCAACCGCATGCACGAGGTCATCCCCGGCGCGTACGTCGAGGGCGAGGTGCTGATCGACGGCAACGACCTCTACGGTCCCGGCGTCGACCCGGTGCTCGTCCGTCGCCAGGTGGGCATGGTCTTCCAGCGCCCGAACCCCTTCCCCACGATGAGCATCCGCGACAACGTGCTCGCGGGCGTCAAGCTCAACAACCGCCGCATGTCGAAGGGCGACGCCGACGACCTCGTCGAGAAGTCGCTCCAGGGCGCCAACCTCTGGAACGAGGTCAAGGACCGCCTCGACAAGCCCGGCAACGGCCTCTCCGGCGGCCAGCAGCAGCGTCTCTGCATCGCGCGCGCGATCGCGGTCTCGCCCGACGTCGTGCTGATGGACGAGCCCTGCTCGGCCCTCGACCCGATCTCGACCCTCGCCATCGAGGACCTCATCGAGGAGCTCAAGCAGGAGTACACGATCGTCATCGTGACCCACAACATGCAGCAGGCGAGCCGCGTCAGCGACAAGACCGCCTTCTTCAACATCGCCGGCACCGGCAAGCCCGGCAAGCTCATCGAGTACGACGACACCGCGACGATGTTCTCGAAGCCCAGCGTCCAGGCCACCGAGGACTACGTCTCCGGCCGCTTCGGCTGATCGACGCCCGGCCCGCAGGGGCCGACCCCGCGACGACGGAGGCGGCCCACCGGTCTGGTGGGCCGCCTCCGTCGTGCTGTGGCAGGGTCGCGTCGCCGCGGCGGCGCCTAGGCGCTGCTGACGGCCATGATCGGCTCGCTGGTGGGGGCGTCGGAGCCGCCCGCTGGCTCGACCGTGAGGCCGATGGTGGCGCCGGGCGTCATCTCGCCCTTGAGCACCTGGGTGACCGTGGAGTCGGAGGCCGTGTCGAACGTACCGGCCGGCACGGCTCCGCGGGCCTCGTCGATGTACCAGAGCTCGTACGTCTGGTCGCCGGGCAGCGAGGTGAGGCCGTCGAAGACGACCGCCGAGCGCTTGAGGTCCTCCGACCACACCAGGGTCGCGGTGCCGCCGGTGCTGACGTCGGCCACCGAGCGCTGGAAGTCCTTCGCCGCGTAGATCTCGTCGAGGGCCGACGCGGTGGACTCGGTGCCCTGGCCGGGGCCGGAGACCTGCTGGAGGATCGCGCCGCCGCCGAAGAACAGGGCGGCGGCGGCCGCGGCCACGCCGAGCACCGCGACGGGGCGGGTGAACCAGCGGGCACGGGCCGTGCCGGTCGCCTCGAGGAGGCGGCCCGCGGTCTCGGACTCGGAGGGCTCCATCTCGGGCACCGACCGGCGGACGGGAGCGACCTCGTGGTCGTCACCCGCGCCTCCTGCGGTGTCGGGGGCGACCGAGGCCTGCTGCGCCGGGAGCTGCGGCAGGGTGCGGATCGCGTCGAGGACGCTGGAGCGGAGGGCCGCCGAGGGGGCGACCGGCGTCGCCGCGTGGGCGAGCAGCAGGACGGTCTCGCTCATGCCGGTCACCTCCTTCCTGGTGGTCTCGGAGCGGCTCATCAGAGCCTCGAAGTCGTGTCGTTCGTCGTCGCTCAGCGCGTTGAGGACGTAGCTGCCCGCGAGGGCCGCCGTCTCGTCGTCGCCGGGCTGTCGGTCGGTGCCCGTGGGCTCGTCGTGGTCGGTCACGAGGCCACCCCCATCTCGTCGCGCAGGCGGATCATGCCGTCGCGCAGTCTCGTCTTGACGGTGCCGATCGGCACCCCCAGCATCGCGGCCACCTCGCTGTGGCTGTAGCCGCCGTAGTACGCCAGCCGGACGGCCTGGCGCTGGAGTTCGGTGAGGCGCCCCAGGGCGCGTTCGACCCGCTCGTGCTCGATGCGGATCTCGACGGACTCGGTGACCGAGTCGAAGTCGGTGTCGAGGTCTCGGACCCCGATGCGCAGGTCGCGGTCGCGGCCGGCCTGCGAGGCGCGGACCCGGTCGACGGCGCGGCGGTGGGCCATGGTGAGCATCCAGCTCGAGGCGCTGCCCCGGGCGGTGTCGAACCGGGTGGCCGTCTGCCAGATCTCGAGGAACACCTCCTGGGTGACCTCCTCGCTCTGCGCATGGTCCTTCAGGAGGCGCCTGACGAGGCCCAGCACACGCGGTGCGGTCTGGTCGTAGAGCTCGGCGAACGCGAGCTGGTCGCCGCCGGCGACCCTGGTCAGCAGCTCGTCGGGAGTCGACGGCCGGAGATCGTCCTCCGGAGTCTCGGTTTCACGGGTCACGAGTTTCAGCATATGTCAGGTCTCACCTCGATCCCCTGGTCGCTCGGGTCCGTCACGGGATCGTGACGGTGTGGGACCGCCCCTCCGCGGGGCCGTCTGGGATGGCGATGAGGCCCGGACCCGCGGAGGGAGCAGCCCGCCCGGCGGGCCGTAGGGGGCCGTGTCGGGCGGAGGATCTGCACGATCCCTCACGTCAATGGTTCGGCACCGGGGAGCACCCGGATTGGGCGAGTTTCGCCCGGGGGACGAGAGATGCACGACGACGGTCGCGGAGCGGGGGCCTCGCCGGGAGGCACGGTGGACCTCGACGGGGCGTGCCCGGAGGAAGAGGGTGCCGGACCGCAGGAACGCCTCTCGGCGCGAGTCCGCTCGAAGCGGCTGAATTTGGAGCCCGGGGTTACTGCGGCCCGACCTGGACGAGTTTAGCCGCCCGAGCCGGGGCTCGTCACAGGGTTCGCCGGGTGCGAACGGCGGCGCGCCTCCTGAGCGGTCCTGCTGCGCCGGTCTGCTCTGCTGCTCTGCCCCGGGCGCTACGCGAGGCCGCCGTCGCGCCAGAGGGCGGCACAGGCGGTGAGGTCGACGGCGAGCTCGGAGAAGCGCAGCGCCCGTCGGGTCAGGGTGGTCGCGAGGTCGGAGCCGATCGAGTCCTGGTCGTCGGCGACGCTCGTGGCGCCCGCGGCGGCGAGCCGGCAGAACGCCGCACCGCGCTCGAGGGCGAGGGCGAAGTCGCCGACGAAGACGCCGCGGAGGATGAGGTCGGCGAGCTCGACGACCTCCTCCGGGCTGGCCGGGGCCGGCGCGCCCGCGACGATGGGGTCGATGGTCGACGAGGCCGTGACGCCGCGGTCGAAGAGCAGGGCCACCTCGTCGGGTGCCTGACGGATGACGGCGCGGACGAGGTAGATGCGCCAGAGCGCCCCCGGCAGCGTGTGCGCGGCGGCGTGCGCCCAGAGCTCGGCGACCGCGTCGATGCCGTGCAGGTCGGTGTAGCTGACCAGACGGTCGAGGATCTCGGGGCTCGGGTCGTCCTTCACCCGCGCGACGAGGGCCGCGGCCGACTCGTGGGCGACCCGGTTCAGCGTCGCCGGGTCGTCGCCGCCCTGGTACGCCTCGAACTGGGCGCCGGAGAACTGGGTGGGACGGTGGAATTCGCGAGGCATCACGCAGAGCTTAGGCGCGGTCGCCGGGCGACGTGCGGGCGGGCGCCGCCGCTTCGCTGAGGGCGGAGCGGGAGCCGGGGAGGCGTCCGCGGATCCCGGTCGGGCCCCTTCGGCCCATCCGGTCTTCCCGGGGCCCTCCGCCCCTCTCAGCTCCCCTGTTCTCTCAAATTTGAGAGAGATCGACCACGAGACACGAGAACTGCACCGTGGAGCGGTCCCCTTCGGCCGGATCCCTCTCGCTTTCCGACGACGCAGCCGAGGAGGCGCGGGCCGGCCGCCGAGGACGCGCGGCATCCCGTATCGTTGAGCGCGCAGGGGCCTCTAGCTCAGTTGGTAGAGCATCGGACTTTTAATCCGCGGGTCGTGGGTTCGAGCCCCACGGGGCCCACGACGCACGCGCGTGACGCACAGGAGGCCCTCCCCGGCTCGGGGAGGGCCTCCGTCGTGCGAGGGTGGGGCCGTCATCACGTACCCCTACGTGGCGGCCCCACCGCAGGGGCGCGGACCCGAATCCTGCCCCCGACACCGGGCGTCTGGTCACCGCCCGGTACCCGCCGAGCGTACGCCATCTCGCGGCACGACGGGAGGGGATCTCACCATCTCAGGGCTGTTCCGGGGGACACCACCCGGGTGGTCTCTGCCGGGCCGGTGCCGACTTGGTGCATGACCAGCAGTTCTCCGGCGCGGGGCGTCGCCCTGGCGAACCCGGAGGGGTTCAGGTGGCCCGACCCGAATCGGGCCACCTCGCGCGGGATCCGAGAGGATCTCCTGTCGCTTACCCGAGATCGATCAAACCATCGGGGCGAGCGGCCCCGCGTCCCCCATTCCGAGTGCCCCTCGCACGGGGACGATGCCCGACCGGGGCACGACGGAGGCGTCACGAGGGCGTGACAGAGCACCGCCGCGGAGGGCCCCGGGGAGGATGAGGCGTGCCCCCGCCGAGCGCGGTGCGCGGGCGGGGGCACGTGCGCCGACGATGCAGGACGCCATTCGGATCAGGAAAAGAGCGGCCTGCGTCTACGTCGACGGCGTTCGTCCGGTAACCAGCCGGAACGAGTCGACACGCTACCCCGATTCACCCCCGGCGCAGAAGGATTCCCAGCAACTTGCGCATTTAGGACAATTTGCTGGTCACCCGACCCGCGCCTCCTGACAGGGCCGGGCGGAGTCGCGGGTCGGCCCTGCTGCCGCCCCCGTGCCCGACACCCCCTCAGCCCGCGACGTGGCGGATGCCCCAGGAGCCCGACCAGCGCTCGCCCGGCTCGAGGCGGAGGAGCCCCTCGCCGGTCGCGAGGGCGTTCGGCGGCGCCGTCATCGGCTCGGCGGCCACGGCCAGGCCGAGGACGCCGTCGCGGGGGAAGTTGCGTGGGGTGAAGACCTGCACGTAGCCGAACGACGCGTCTTGCCAGAGCTCGGTCGCCGTGCCGTCAGGAGCCGTCAGACGGGTGCGACGGACGCCGTCGTCGCCCGGTGCGACGTCGCGGTAGGGGGTGTCGAGGTCGAGGTCGCCGACCACCGGCGCTCCGCGGAGGTCGTAGGCGGTGGCCTCGACCGGCTCGGTGCCGGTCGGGACGCCCCGCTCGTCGACGACGAAGCGCGTCGCGGCGTCGAGCGACACGGTGAGGTCGGCCACGTCGACGTCGCCCACGCGGAGGAAGGGGTGCGCCCCCACCGCGAACGGCGCCGGCCGCGCGCCGACGTTCTCGACCTCGTAGCTGACCCGCAGCCCGTCGGCGACGAGCTCGTGCCGCACCGTCAGGTCGAGCTGCAGCGGCCAGCCGTGCTGCGGGTAGACCGTCGCCGCCTGGGTGACCGCGTGCTCGTCGCGCTCGACGAGGCGGTAGCTGGTGTACCGCAGCAGGCCGTGGCTGGCGTTGCCCTTCGACGGCTCGGTGATGTCGAGCTGCTGCGCCTCGCCGTCGAGCGACCAGCGGCCGCCGTCGACGCGGTTCGGCCACGGGAAGAGCGTGATGCCGCACGCCGACGGCGGCACGACCGTGTCGGGGAAGGTCTCGGTCAGCGCGCGGCCGTCGACGGTCAGCGACCGCAGGCCGGCGGCGACGGAGGTCACCACGGCCTCGACGACGCGGCCGTCGACCTCTCGGCGCAGGTGCAGCTGGTCTCCGGTGGGTGAGCTCGTCACGGTCGTCCTCTCTCGTCGTCGTGGTCGGCCTCGACCACGGTCAGGCCCGCGGCGCGCAGGGCGGTGACCCGGTGCTCGTCGGCCCCGGCGGTCACGAGCCCCTCGAACACGTCGAGGGGGCCGATGACGCCGAGGTGCGCCTCCCCCAGCTTGCTCCCGTCGGCGACGATGTAGCTGCGTCGGGACGTCGTCGTCATGAGCCGCTTGAGGTCGGTCTCGGGCAGGTTCACGTTCGTGACGCCGTGGTCGGGGTGCACCCCGGTGCAGCCGATGAAGGCGATGTCGGCCGTGATCGCGGAGAAGACCGTGGTCGCGAGCGGGTTGACCAGGGAGTGCTGGAGGGGCCGGAGCGTTCCGCCCGAGACGATCACCGTGAAGCGCGGCACCGCCTGCTCGAGGGCGAGGGCGATCGTCAGGCTGTTGGTCACGACGACGACGCCCTCGAGCTCGTGCCGCTCGAGCAGCGCCAGCGCGATCTGCGTGGTCGTCGTGCCGACGTCGAGCACGACGCAGTCGCCCGACCGCACCAGGGCCGCGGCCCGCACGCCGATCGCGTGCTTGGCGTCGATGCCGACCGCGCTCTCCTCCTCGAAGGGGCGCTCGACCACCGGGCGGTCGACCGAGAGCGCGCCGCCGTGCACGCGCGAGACGAGGCCGTCGGCGGCGAGGCTCTCGAGGTCGGTGCGGATGGTGACCTCGGAGAGCCGGAACTCGCGGGCGAGCTCGGCGGTGCGGACGAAGCCCCGACGGCCGACGAGGTCGGCGATGCGGTCGCGCCGTCGCTCGCCCGGGAGGGGCTGGTCGGCGGATTTGGCGTTCACGCGGTCATCTTCGTATGCTTTCACCTGCTTTCGCAAATGCAGGCTGCAGCCGTGGGAGCGCCGACCCCGAGGAGGGACAATGGCACCCATCGCCGTCCGCACGTCGACCCTGGCCGACGGCCGCGAGCTGATCTGGTTCGACGACGCCGACACGACGCTCGGCAGCGAGCGCCGCGTCGACGCGCGCGTGCTCGACCCGCGGCCCGAGACCGCCTCGATGCGACAGGACCCGCTCACCGGCGACTGGGTGTCGATCGCGGCGTCGCGCCAGAACCGCGTCTTCCTCCCCCCGGCCGAGCTCGACCCGCTCGCGCCCGCCAGCGAGACGAACCCCAGCGAGATCCCCGACGTGTACGACGTCGCCGTGTTCGAGAACCGCTCCCCGTCGTTCGGCCCCGCGCTGACCGACCCCGACGCCCCCGCCGGGCTCGACGACCTCGCCGAGATCGGCCTCGGCCGCGTGCGCCGCAGCGTCGGCCGCTGCGAGGTCGTCTGCTTCAGCCCCGACACCGTCGGCTCGTTCGCGACCCTCAGCGACTCGCGCGCCCGCACGGTGGTCGAGGCCTGGGCGCACCGCACCGAGGCGCTCAGCGCGCTGCCCGGCGTCGAGCAGGTCTTCCCGTTCGAGAACCGCGGCCAGGCCATCGGCGTGACCCTGCACCACCCCCACGGCCAGATCTACGCCTACCCCTACGTCACCCCGCGGACCGCGTCGCTGCTGCGGAGCATCGAGGCCTACGGCCCCGACCTCTTCCACGACCTGCTCGAGAGCGAGCGCCAGGGGCCCCGCGTCGTGCTCGCCGGCGAGCACTTCACCGCCTTCGTGCCGTTCGCGGCGCGCTGGCCCATCGAGATCCACCTGCTGCCGCACCGCCACGTGCCTGACTTCGCCGGCCTCACGAGCGACGAGCGCGACGAGCTCGCGGTCATGTACAAGACGCTGCTGCGCGGCCTCGACGCGCTCTACGGCGACGAGACGCCCTACATCGCCGCCTGGCACCAGGCGCCCGTCTCGGTCGGCCGCGACACCGTGCGGCTCATGCTGCAGATCACCTCGCCCCGCCGGGCCGAGACGAGGCTGAAGTTCCTGGCCGGCTCCGAGGCCGCGATGGGAGCCTGGGTGGGCGACCTCGTGCCCGAGGCCCAGGCCGACCGACTGAGAGAGGCGATGACGCGCGCATGACCACCACCGACACCCCGGGAGGCACGGGTCAGGCCCGCAGCTACGCCTCCGTCTTCGACTCCCCCGTGGCCGGCACGTGGTCGGCGCCCGGCCGCGTGAACCTCATCGGCGAGCACACCGACTACAACGACGGCTTCGTGCTGCCGTTCGCGATCGACAAGCGCACCGTCGTCACCGTCGGTCGTCGCGACGACCGCCTCCTCCGCGTCGCGAGCACGTTCGACGAGGGCGTCCACGAGATCTCGCTCGACGAGCTCGACCCCTCGGCCATGTCGGGCTGGTCGACCTACGTCTTCGGCATCGCCTGGGCCCTCTCGGTCGCCCCGCAGCACGCCGACGCCCCCGCCTTCACGGCGGCCGGCGGCGACCTGTCGTCGATCGACCTGTCGGCCGCCTCCGGCCTCGACGTCTTCGTCGAGTCCGACGTGCCCGTCGGCGCGGGCCTCTCGTCGTCGGCGGCCCTCGAGTGCTCCGTCGCCGTCGCCGTCACCGAGCTCTGGTCGCTCGAGGTGAACCGCCCCACGCTCGCCGCCGTCGGCCAGCTCGCCGAGAACGACGCGGTGGGCGCGCCCACCGGCATCATGGACCAGTCGGCGTCGCTGCTCGGCCGGGCCGACTCCGCGGTCTTCCTCGACTGCCGCAGCCTCGAGGCCGACGTCGTCGACCTGGGCTTCGCCGCCGCCGGGCTCGAGATCCTCGTGGTCGACACCCACGTCGAGCACGCCCACGCGACCGGCGGGTACGTCGACCGCCGGGCGTCGTGCGAGCGCGGGGCGGAGGCGCTCGGCGTCACCTCGCTGCGCGACCTCGACGTCGACGACCTGCCCCGCGCCTCCGACCTGCTCGACGACGAGACCTACCGGCGCGTGCGCCACGTCGTCACCGAGAACCAGCGCGTGCTCGACACCGTGCGCACGCTGCGCAACGAGGGCCCGGCGGCGATCGGGGCCCTGCTCGACGCCTCGCACGTGTCGATGCGCGACGACTTCGAGATCTCGGTGCCGCAGCTCGACCTCGCGGTCGCGACGGCCCAGCGCTCCGGCGCGGTCGGGGCCCGGATGACGGGCGGCGGCTTCGGCGGGTCGGCCATCGCCCTCGTGCCGAGCGACCAGCGCGACGCCGTGGCCGACGCCGTCACGGCGGCCTTCGCCGAGGCGGGCTACACCGCCCCGACGATCTTCACCGTGCACCCGGCCGAGGGCGCGCGCCGCGAGAGCTAGGCGCGCCGCCACGGCCGGGCCGGCTGGTGCCAGCCGGCGCCAGCGGCGCCAGCCGGCGCCAGCGGCACCCTCGACGACGGGCGAGTACGACGAAGGCGGGCCACCACGGTGGCCCGCCTTCGTCGTACTCGCCCGTTCATGGTCGGCGCCGATCTAGGCCGGCGGCGGCCGCCGCGCGCGGCCGCGGCCGCGCGGCCGCGGCACCGTCACGCGTCGCGCTCCGCGGCCTCCACGACGTTCTTCAGCAGCATCGCCCGGGTCATCGGGCCGACGCCGCCCGGCACCGGCGACAGGGCACCGGCGACCTGCGCCACCGCCGGGTCGACGTCGCCCCGCAGCTTGTACTTGCCCGTCTCCTCGACGAGCACGCGCGTGATGCCGACGTCGATCACGGTCGCCCCGGGGGCGACCCAGTCGGGCTGCACCAGCCCGGCCACGCCGGCCGCCGCGACGACGATGTCGGCGCGGCGCACCTCGGCCGCGACGTCGACCGTGCGCGAGTGCGTGAGGGTAGCTGTCGCCTCGAGGCGGGTGAGCAGAAGGCCGAGCGGCCGCCCGACGGTGAGGCCCTGACCGATGATCGTCACGTGACGGCCCGCGATCGGCACGTCGTAGGCGCGCAGCATCTCGACGATGCCGCGCGGCGTGCACGGCAGGGGCGTGTCGATCGAGCCCTTGCCGCCGGGCACGGCGAGCACGAGCTCGCCGAGGTTGACGGGGTGGAGGCCGTCGGCGTCCTTCGCCGGGTCCATCAGCTCGAGCATCGCCGTCGGGTCGATGCCCTCGGGCAGCGGCAGCTGGATGATGAAGGCGGTGACGGCGGGGTCGGCGTTCATCGTCTCGATCGCCGCGCGGATCTCCGCCTCGCTGGCCGTGTCGGGCAGGTCGAGGCGGATCGACTCGATGCCGACCTCCGCGCAGTCGCGGTGCTTGCCGGCCACGTACGACAGCGACCCGGGGTTGGCCCCCACGAGGATCGTGCCGAGCCCGGGCACCACGCCGCGGGCGCGCAGCGCGTCGACCCGGACGCGCAGGTCGGCCTTGACGGCGGCCGCGAGGGCCGTGCCGTCGATCTTCACCGCGCTGCCCGGCCCCGCGATGAGCGGGCGGTCAGCGGGCTCGACGGGTGCCGTCGCGGGAGCGCCGGGTGCCGCGTCGACCGCGGCTCCCGGCTCGACGCCGCCCCTCACGCGTAGAGCGGGAACGCGTCGGTGAGCGCCTTCACGCGCGCCGCGAGGGCCTCGATGTCGGGCTCGGGCATCAGCGCCAGGGCGATGACGTCGGCGACCTCGGTGAACTCCTCGTCGTCGAAGCCGCGGGTCGCGAGCGCCGGCGTGCCGATGCGGACGCCGGAGGTGACCATCGGCGGGCGAGGATCCCACGGGACGGAGTTCCGGTTGACGGTGATGCCGACCTGGTGCAGCAGGTCTTCCGCCTGCTTGCCGTCGACCTCGCTGGCGCGGAGGTCGACGAGCACGAGGTGCACGTCGGTGCCGCCGGTGAGCACGTCGATGCCGGCCGCCTTCGCGTCGGGCGCGGTGAGGCGCGCGGCGAGCAGCTGGGCGCCGCGGATGGTGCGCTCCTGGCGGTCCTTGAACTCGGGCTCGGCCGCGAGCTTGAAGGCGGTCGCCTTGGCCGCGATGACGTGCATCAGCGGGCCGCCCTGCTGGCCGGGGAAGACGGCGGAGTTGAGCTTCTTGAAGAGCGGCTCGTGGTTCGACAGGATCACGCCCGAGCGCGGGCCGGCCAGGGTCTTGTGCACCGTCGACGAGACGACGTGGGCGTGGGGCAGCGGGGACGGGTGCAGGCCCGCGGCGACGAGGCCGGCGAAGTGCGCCATGTCGACCCAGAGGTAGGCGCCGACCTCGTCGGCGATGGCGCGGAAGGCCGCGAAGTCGAGCTGGCGCGGGTAGGCCGACCAGCCGGCGATGATGACCTTCGGCTTGTGCTCGAGCGCCTGGCGACGCACGGTCTCCATGTCGATGAGGTACGTCTCGGGGTCGACCTCGTAGGCCACGGCCTTGTACATCTTGCCGGAGAAGTTGAGCTTCATGCCGTGGGTCAGGTGGCCGCCGTGGGCGAGCTCGAGACCGAGGATGGTGTCGCCGATGCTGGCGATCGCCGAGAGCACGGCGGCGTTGGCCTGCGCGCCCGAGTGGGGCTGGACGTTCGCGAAGTCGGCGCCGAACAGCGACTTCGCCCGCTCGATGGCGAGGTTCTCGGCGACGTCGACGAACTCGCAGCCGCCGTAGTACCGACGCCCCGGGTAGCCCTCGGCGTACTTGTTCGTCAGCACCGAGCCCTGCGACTCGAGCACGGCGCGCGGCACGAAGTTCTCGGAGGCGATCATCTCGAGGTAGTCGCGCTGACGGCCGAGCTCCTGCTCGAGCACCGCGGCGATCTCGGGGTCGACCTCGCTGAGCGGGGCGTTGAAGGTCGAGGGCGTCTTCTGGGGGGTCATGGCAGGGCTCTCTCTACACGGTCACGGGACGAGGGCGGCACGAGGTGCCGGTTCTTCAGGTGGCGTGGTGGCCCAGGCGTACGGCCACGTACCGTGTGTGCGTCGCTCCCCGATGGTCGACCATCTGAACGCCAGTCGCGACCCGTCGAGCATACCTCCGCGCGCAGGGGCGCGGGAGGCGCGGAGGCGGTCGTGCGGACCGCCGCGGCGTGGCACGCTGGGGGGCGTGACGCAGACCCTGGACGACACGCGCGTCGGCACCGAGACCGACCCGCGCCTCCTCGTCGCGCCCGACCGCCCGTGGGTCACGCTGGTCTGGGACGACCCGGTCAACCTGATGTCGTACGTGAGCTACGTCTTCCGCAGCTACTTCGGCTACTCGGCCCGGGAGTCGGAGCGGCTGATGATGCAGGTGCACACCACCGGCAGGGCCGTCGTCGCCACCGGCCCCCGCGAGGAGATGGAGCGGCACGTCGAGGCGATGCACGACTTCGGCCTCTGGGCGACCGTCTCGAAGGCCGACGAGTGATCCCCTTCCGTCGCGGCCGGGACGGGCTGAAGCTCACCCTGCCGGAGCACGAACGCGCCCTGCTGGCCGACCTCGTCGCGCAGCTCGTGAGCGTGCTCGAGGGCGGCGACCCCGGTGACCCGGCCGTCGCGCGCCTCCTGCCCTCCGCGTACCCGGACGACGAGGAGGCGGCGGCCGAGTTCCGCAGGTTCACCGCCGACGACCTGACCGCCCGCAAGGTCGCGAACGCCCGCCGGGTGCTCGACGACCTCGGCCCGCCGCCGACCTCGCGGCTCGACGAGGCCGCGCAGCAGTCGTGGCTGCGCACGCTGACCGACCTGCGGCTGGTGCTCGGCAGCCGCCTCGGCGTCACCGACGAGGGGCCGGCGCCGACCGACGACCCGCAGCTGCTGGTGATGCACGACGTGTTCGACTGGCTGGGCTACCTGCAGGAGAGCCTCGTGCAGGCGCTGACGGGCTGACGGCCCGGGCCCTGCCGGCCGCATCGGCGAGGGGCCCGCAGCAGCGGGCCCAGGCCCGCTAGCGCTCCTTGGGGAAGAGCACCCACAGCACCACGTAGAGCAGCACCTGGGGGCCGGGGAGCAGCAGCGACGCGACGAAGATCACGCGGACGAGGAACGGGCTGAGCCCGAAGCGGTTCGCCAGGGCAGCGCAGACGCCCGCGATCATCTTGCCGCGGCGGGGACGAGTGAGGGTGGCCATGCGCCCCAGCGTGCCAGCCGAGGCTGGGGCGTGCCCGAGCGTCGGCGACTCCTCGGCCGAGGCTCGTCCCTCCCCAGGGCGTGGCCGTCCCGAGGAGCACGCCCGACCCGGCCCCGACCTCGGGGCTCGCCCTCCGGCCTGGGATGATGGGGGGATGAGCGCATCACTCGTGGCCAAGGGCCTCGCCGGCGGCCACGGGCACCGCACGCTGTTCGACGACCTCGACCTCACGGTCGCGCCGGGCGACGTCGTCGGCGTGGTGGGCGTGAACGGGGCCGGCAAGTCGACGCTGCTGCGCCTCCTCGCGGGCGTCGACGAGCCGCAGGCCGGCAGCGTCACCCTCAGCCCGGGCGACGCCTTCGTCGGCTGGCTGCCGCAGGAGCACGAGCGCGTGCCGGGCGAGACGGTCGCCGGGTACATCGGGCGCCGCACCGGCAGCACTCAGGCCACCGCCGAGATGGACGCCGCCGCCGCGGCCCTCGGCGAGGTCGACGCGGCACCGCGCGCCGACGGGCTCGACCCGGCCGACGTGTACTCGACAGCTCTCGACCGCTGGCTCGCGAGCGGGGCGGCCGACCTCGACGACCGCCTCCCCCAGGTGCTCGCCGACCTCGGGCTCGACAGCGACGGCGACGGCGCGGTCGGCCCCGCGTCGCTGATGACCGCGCTGAGCGGCGGCCAGGCCGCCCGCGTGGGCCTCGCGGCGCTGCTGCTCAGCCGCTTCGACGTCGCCCTGCTCGACGAGCCCACCAACGACCTCGACCTCGACGGCCTCGAGCGGCTCGAGCGCTTCGTCGAGGGGCAGCGCGGCGGCATCGTGCTGGTCAGCCACGACCGCGAGTTCCTCGGCCGGTGCGTCACGAAGGTGCTCGAGCTCGACCTCGCCCAGTCGTCGAACCGGGTCTTCGGCGGCGGCTACGACTCGTACCTGGAGGAGCGCGAGACCGCGCGGCGTCACGCCCGCGAGGCGTACGACGAGTTCGCCGACAAGAAGGCCGACCTCGTCGGCCGGGCCCGCACCCAGCGCGAGTGGTCGAGCCAGGGCGTGCGCAACGCGATGAAGAAGGCGCCCGACAACGACAAGATCCGGCGCAAGGCGTCGGCCGAGTCGAGCGAGAAGCAGGCGCAGAAGGTGCGTCAGATGGAGAGCCGGATCGCTCGGCTCGACGAGGTCGACGAGCCCCGCAAGGAGTGGCAGCTCGAGTTCACCATCGGCTCGGCGCCGCGGTCGAGCGCGGTCGTGTCGACGCTCAGCGGCGCGGTGTTCCGCCAGGGCGACCCCGAGACGGGCGAGTTCGTGCTCGGGCCGGTGTCGCTGCAGGTGGCGGGCGGCGACCGCATCGGCATCACCGGGCCCAACGGCGCCGGCAAGTCGACGCTGCTGCGCGGCCTCCTCGGGCGGCAGGCGCCGACCGAGGGCGGCGCGAGCACCGGCACGAGCGTCGCCGTGGGCGAGATCGACCAGGCCCGCGCGCAGCTCGCCGGCACCGTGCCGCTGGCCGAGGCCTTCGAGGCGCTCGTTCCCGACTGGCCCCAGGCCGAGGTCCGCACGCTGCTCGCCAAGTTCGGGCTCAAGGCCGACCACGTGTCGCGCCCGGTCGACGAGCTCTCGCCCGGCGAGCGCACCCGAGCGGGCCTCGCGCTGCTGCAGGCCCGCGGCGTCAACGTGCTCGTGCTCGACGAGCCCACCAACCACCTCGACCTCGCGGCCATCGAGCAGCTCGAGCAGGCGCTGGAGACGTACGAGGGCACGCTCCTCCTCGTGACCCACGACCGCCGGATGCTCGAGACGGTCCGCCTCGACCGGCACTGGCGGGTCGAGGGCGGCAGGGTGACCGAGTCGTGAGGGCCGCACCGCGACTCCTCTCGCGCCTCGGCCTCGTCGCGGGCCTGGGGCTGATCGGCCTCGGGCTGACGGCGTGCACCACGGGCGAGACGGCGCCCGCAGAGGATGCGTCAGGCTCGACGAGCGCCCCCGCACCGAGCACCACGGGCCCGTCGGGGGCCTCCGGATCCTCCTCGGCCGACGCCTGGGCGACCTGGGACGCGGCCCTGGCCGCCGTCGACGACGAGCCGGCCCGCTGGCTGGCCGTCGGCGACTCGATCACCGAGGGGCAGGGCGCCTCGTCGGTAGGCACCCGCTGGGTCGACCTGACGCGCGACGGACTGCGGGCGGCGCACCCGGTCGAGGGAGTCGCGGGCGGGGTCGGCTACCGCCCGGCCGCCTTCGCGACCTACGGCCCCGACTCCCCCTGGGCGCAGTGGGCCACCGCCCGCGACGGCCGCACCACGTCGGTCTCCGACGTCGCCGACCTGGGGCTCCGCGCCGTCGAGCTCGACCCGGGCTCCAGCCTCCGGTACGACACGGTCGGCACCGACCTCGACCTCTGGTGGACGCCGGGCGAGGGGGCGTTCTCGTACCGCGTCGACGCGCAGGCAGAGGTGGTGGTCGACACGGCCGCCGGCGGCTCGGGCGCCTCGGACGGCTCGAGCGGCGCGGATCCCTCGGACGGCTCGGACGCCTCCGGCACGGTCGGCGTGACCGAGGTCACGGGGCTCGCCGCCGGGCCGCACGTCGTCACGATCTCCGTCGCCGACGACGCCCCGGCGAGCGTGGTGCTGCAGGGCCTGGCCCAGTTCGACGGAGACCGCGGGCGCGGCGTCACCCTGTACGACTCAGCACGGTCGGGCGCGACGGTGTCGACGTTCACCGACGACCTCGACGGGTTCCTCGCGGCGGCCGGGGCGGCTCAGCCCGACCTCGTCACCGTCACGCTGGGCGCCAACGACGCCGTGACGACGAGCCCCGACGACCTCGCGACCGGCTACACCACGCTGATCGAGGGGCTGCAGGGCCTCGACTCGGCGCCCTCGGTGCTGATCGTGGACGAGTTCACGCCGGCGCTCAGCGTCGCCTCGGCGTGGAACGGCCCCGCCGCCGACTACCGGAGCGCCGTCGAGGAGGTCGCCCGGCAGACGGGCGCCGCGCGCGTGACGATCGACGAGGCCCTGGCCGGGTCGGGGGTCACCGACCTCGGCTCGCTGCTGTCGGCCGACGGGCTCCACCCGAACGACGCGGGGCAGCGCGTGCTGGCCGACTACCTGACGGCGACGCTCGCGCGGGGCTGAGCCCCGGTGCTCCGGCTAGTCGAGCAGGGCGTACGTCAGTGCGAGGGTGTCATCGGTCGAGAGCGGCTCGTCGCCCTCGCCGGCGGCGGTGGAGCCGACGATGACGAGGCCGTGCGGCGTGATGACGCTCGCCTGCGTGGTGGGCACGTCGGCCTGGTCGATCGTCGACACGAACGCCCGTCCGCCCACCGCCGAGGCGAGACCGTCGTCGACGGACTCGGTGCCCTCGGACGCGGTGATCTGCGAGACCTGCTCGTCGATGGCCGCGGCGTCGAGCTCCTGCGCGCTGGCGAGGGCGATGATCGCCGAGCCCTCCTGGGGCTCGACGCCCGGCGTCGACCAGATACACTGCACGCTGGAGGCGCTGGTGCTGCCGCCCTCCTGCAGCTCGAGGCCGTCGATCGAGCCGCCGAGCGCGGTGCCGACCTCGTCGCACGAGGCGAAGGAGGTGAGCGTGCCGCTCTCGGGCGCCTCGGCCTCCGGAACCGAGCCGCCGGAGCCGCCCGCGCTGCCGCTGCCGCTGTCGCCGCCGCCGTCGCTGCCCGCGCTGCTGTCACCGCTCGCGTCGCCCGAGTCGTCGCCGCCGGCCGTGCAGCCGGTGAGCAGCAGGCCTAGCGCGAGGGCCCCGGTGGTGAGGGCGGTCAGCGCCGCCCTCGAAGTCGTCGTGGTCATGGGTCCCCCTGCTGTCGCCGGCGACGCTCGTCGTCGCCGGACCGGGCCACCCTACGCGGCGCGGCGACCGCCCGGCCCTGGCCGCGGAGCGCGCCCGGCCGGACGGCTCCCGGCGACGGCGGGTACCGTCGACCGCACACGACCCCACGAAGGAGACCCTCATGGCCTCGCTGCTCCGCCGCCTCGCCCCCCTGCTCATCCCGATCATCATCCGCCAGGTCCAGAAGCGCACCGGCAAGGGCGGCTCGACCGGCAAGGGCGGCAGCACGCGCCGTCGCTGACCGACGCCACGGGCGACCCGTCACCTGAGGGAGGCGCGGTGCCGGCACCGGAGCGGGGGCGCGTCGAGCGCGACCTGGCTGCGGTCCCGGCAGCGCGCCTCCGTCGTGTCGGGCCGCGCCTCCGTCGTCCCCGGCACCGCGCCTCTGTCGTGCGGAGTGGGTCCGACGTGCGTCAGCGCGGCGAGCGCCGCATCAGGACGGCGTCCGTGACCAGCACGACGACGAGCATCACCGCGGCGACGACGACGTAGAGCAGCGGGAGCACGTCGAGACCGGCTCCGTCGAGCACGAGGGCGCCGATCAGGGCACCGCCGCCGATGCCGGCGTTGAAGCCGGTCGTGTAGAACGCGCTCGCGATGTCGCGGAGGCGCGACGGGGAGACCTGCAGCATCTTCGTCTGGAACAGCGGCGGCAGGGCCCCGAACGTGACGCCCCAGACGACGAACGCGACGAGCGACGGGCCGGGCTGCCCCTCCAGCGCCACCATCGCGAGCACGGCGACGACGACCACGGCCATGCCGACCGGGATGGTGATGCGCGGGCGCTTACCGAGGAACCAGCCGACGAGCAGCAGGCCGACTCCGCCCGCGATGCCGAACGCGAAGAGCGCGAGGCTGAGCTGCGACTCCTCGATGCCGGTCGAGCGCACCAGGTACGGCGCGATGTAGGTGAAGAACGAGTAGTGGCCGACCATGAAGACGGCGGTCACGACGCAGCTGAAGACGATGCCGAGCACCGACGGCGCGGGCATGCGGCGGCGTGCCGTGGTCGTCGCCGACGGCGCGGTCGCGGAGGCGGAGGCGGAGGCGGAGGCTGCGGCCGTCGAGTCGGCCGCGTCGATGGTCGGCACCGCCCCGGTGACGGTGCTCGGGTCGGGGGCGGGCACCGGCGGCAGCAGCCGCCAGACGAGCAGCGCGCCGAGCGCCATGGCTCCCGCGAGCACGCCGAACGCCGCGCGCCAGCCGAGGGCCTGGCCGAGCGCCGTGCCGAGCGGCACGCCCAGCACGAAGGCGAGCGTGCCGCCGCTCATGGCGACGGCGAGCGCGCGGCCCACCTGCTCACGCGGCACGAGGTGCGCCGCGTAGGCGCCGCCGATCGCCCAGAACATGCCGTGCGCGAGGCCGCCGAGGATGCGCGACGCCACGACCAGCTCGTAGCTCGGCGCGATCGCGGTGAGCGCGGCGCTCACCGCGAGCACGGCGATCAGGCCGACGACGAGCAGGTGCCGCGGCAGGCGGCGCGTGAGGTGCGTGAGGGTCGTGCTGGTGAGCACGACCGTGAACGCGAAGACGCTGACGAGCAGGCCGATGGCCGACTCGGTCACGCCGAGCTCGCTGCTCATCTCGGGCAGCAGGCCCGTCGGCAGCATCTCGCCGGAGATGGAGAGGAAGGTCGCCACCGCGAGCGCGAGCAGGCCGGCGAGGGGGAAGCGGGTGGAGCGTCCGTCACCGGCCGGGAGGCGCGGGGAACGCGGAGGTGCGAGGGTCATGGAGGGTCTCGGTCAGTCGGCGGGCGCCGTTCTCTCGACCCGTGGTGCACGGGGAGGATGGTGATCCCGACTGCGCGCTGTCGTGCACGCCCGGGGCCGCGCGTGACGCACGACCACCGTTGAGGGTACGCGACGCGGCCGCGAGGCGCCAGGGTGCGGGCGGGGGCGGGGGCTCGGGCGCGGAGGGCACGTCCGAGGCACGGGCGCGGCGGGCACGTCCGAGGCACGGGCGCGGCGGGTGCGTTCGCGGAGGTGGGCGGAGGAAGACGCGAGTGATCCGGCGATCGGCCCCGCGCCTCCCGCCTGTTCTCGTCATCGAGCGGCTGATCTCTCTCAAATTTGAGAGGAGAGGAGGAGAGGAGGAGCGGCGGCGCGGCGGAGCGGGAGAACTGAGGCGCGGAGGCGCGGAGGAGCAGCGGAGCGGCGGAGCGGCGGAGCGGCGGAGCGGCGGAGCGGAAGAATTGAGGCGCGGAGGGAGAGGTAGGCACGGGGGCGGCGCTCGGGCGGCTCACGGAGGCGGGGAGCAGCATGGGCCCATGCCCGAGCACGACGAGAAGACCTGCCGCTCGTGCGGCCGCCGCATCGAGTGGCGCAAGAAGTGGGCCGCGAACTGGGACGAGGTCGCGTACTGCAGCGACGCGTGCCGTAAGCGCAAGGTGTCGGCGCTCGACCGGGAGCTGGAGGAGCGCATCCGGTCGCTCCTCGCCAGCCGGGCCGCCGCCTCCACCATCTGCCCCTCCGACGTCGCCCGGTCGATCGCTCCCGACGACGAGGCCGCCTGGCGCGACCTGATGGAGCCGGTGCGCCGCGCCGCCCGCCGCCTGGTCGCTGCGGGCGAGGTCGACATCACCCAGGGCGGGTCGGTCGTCGACCCGTCGACGGCGAAGGGGCCGATCCGCATCCGTCGCCACCGCGGCTGACGCCTGCACGGCCTCGGCGAGACGGCCGCCACGAGTCGGCCGCCGCAGCGTCAGGCACCACGTCTTCGCACCGGAACCACGCCGCGGCGTGGTTCCCGTGCGACGAAGTGGTTCGTCGCCCCTCGGGGCCGCCCGCAGTAGCGTGAGGGGGTGACCGCGCGCCGCTTCCCCTCGTCCGTCTACGGCGTGGGCAGCGAGCCCGACGCCCGCTTCACGCTGGCCAACGAACGCACCTTCCTCGCGTGGATCCGCACCGCCCTCGCCCTGCTCGCCGGCGGCGTCGCCCTCGAGGCGCTCGGGCTGGGCCTCGAGCCGCACCTCCGGCTGGCCGCGTCGCTCGTGCTCATCGTCGCCGGCGTCGCCACCCCCGTGCAGGCCTGGTTCGGCTGGGCCCAGGCGGAGCGGGCGCTGCGGCTCGGCCGCCCGCTGCCCTCGGCCCGGCTGGCCCTGCCGATCGGCGTCGCCGTCGTGGTGGCCGGGGCGCTCGTGCTGCTCGCGGTGGTGCTCGCGTGACCCGGGCGGTGGCTGGCAGGTGCCGAGTCGCGACCCCGCGCCGGGCGGTGGCTGGCAGGTGCCGAGTCGCGACCCCGCGCCGGGCGGTCGCTGGCAGGTGCCGAGTGGCGACGCCGCGCACGTCGGCAGCGGCGCCGCACGGGTCGGCTGCGGTGCGCACGGGCGCGGCGGCGCACAGGTCGGCTGCGGCGTGAGCGAGGGAGGCGCGGGTCGGGTCGACCGCTCCGCCCGCCCGTTCGACCCGGGGCTCCAGCCCGAGCGCACCGCGCTCGCCTGGCGGCGGACGGCCCTCGCCCTCCTGGTCGGGTCGCTCGTCGGGCTCCGCGTGCTTCCCCTGCTGCTCGGCGACGGCGGCGGGACGTACGCTGTCGCGGGGCTCGGGGTCGCGGCGTCGGTCGCGGTGCTCGTGGGAGCGCACCGGCGGTACCGGCGGGTGCACCGCCTCCTCACCTCCGGGGCGGACGACCGTGCCCCGATCGGCGGCGGGCTGCTGCCGGCGGCGGTCGCGCTGCTGACGTTCGCGGCGGGCGTCGCGGCGCTCGCGCTGGCGCTGGCCGGCGCCGTGGGGGCCGGGCGGGGCTGAGCCGTCGCCGTCGCGGTCACCCCGGGCGGGGCCCGAGATCGAGTCGGCGGGCCCGTGTCGCTCTGGGCGGGTCGGCGCCCGCCCGCCCAGGACGACACCGACCCGCCGCACCTCAGCGGCGCACGTCGTGGAGGTGGTGCACCGGGTCGTGCACGAAGTAGCGCGCGAGCGACTCGACCGTGAAGGCCGAGCCGTCCGACCGGAGGCCGGTGCGCCCGAGCTGCTCGTCGGCCACGGCCTCGAAGCGGGCGGCGACGACCTCGGCCGCGGCGACCAGCTCGGCGGCGACCGCGGCCGGCTGCTGCTCGGAGTAGCGGTCGGCCAGGGCGGTGGCGTCCTGGTCCCAGTTCGCGAAGGCGGGCGCCTCCTCGCGGAGCATCAGCGCGAGCCGCTCGTCGAACACCCGGAAGACGTCGCGCACGTGGGCGCCGTACTCGAGGGGCGACCAGGTGCGGTCGTCGGGGCGGACCGCCACGTCGGAGGCCGCGAGCACCCCGGGCCACGCCGCCGCGTTGTCGCGGACGAGGCGGGGCACCTCGCGGAACTCCGTCCCCGGCCCGTCGTACCCGCAGTCGCTGCAGGTCTCGTCGAGCACCCAGGTCCAGTTCTTCGTGTCGGGGACGATCGCCATGTCGCGACGCTACCGACGCCCCGGGAGGCGCGCCACCGACATCCTGCCGACCAGCGACGAGCACCTGCCGCGGCCGCGCGAGCGAGGCTCGTTCGCCTCCTCTGGCGCCGCAATTCCCGACCATCTGCACCCGAGGGCACACCTGGTACGGGAAACATCACGTATTGCGGGCTCGGCGGTCGGCATTTGCAACCACCGGCACGCGAGCAGCGGCGGCGGCGCGGGTCAGACGGGCTGCAGCGGCGGCGGCGCGGGTCAGACGGGCTGCAGCGGCAGCGGCTCGCCGGCGGGCAGCTCGACGACGACCTCGTCGCCGGCACGCACGGTGCCGCCGACGAGCACGACCGACATGACGCCGGCGCGGCGCTCGACCTGGCCGTCGGGGCCCCTGCCGACCATCTGCTTCAAGAGCCCGGGCTCGAAGCCCTCGATCTGCGTGCACGGGTTGCGCAGCCCGGTCACCTCGACGACGGCCTCCGCCCCGAGCCGCAGGCGGGTGCCGGTCGGCAGGCCCAGCAGGTCGACGCCCCGGGTGGTGACGTTCTCGCCCATCTCGCCGGGCGAGACGTCGAGGCCGGCCGAGCGCGCCTCCTCGAGGACCTCCTCGTGCATCAGGTGCACCTGCCGCAGGTTCGGCTGGCTCGGGTCGCGCCGCACGCGCGACCGGTGCTGCACCGTCGTGCCGGAGTGCGCGTCGCCCTCCACGCCGAGCCCCGCCACGAGCGTGATCTCGTCGACCACCGGCTTGCTGAAGCGGTGGGCTGGGTCGCGGCTGACGGAGACGACGGAGGCGCGGGTCATGACCACATCCTGCCCCCGGTCGACGACGGGGTCACCCCCTCCGCCCGATCTCAGCGCACGGCGGGGGTGACGAGGATCACGACCGAGGCCAGGGGCTCCCAGCCGAGCGACCCGTAGAGCAGCGCGCCGTCGACCGAGGCCACGAGCAGCCCCCGGGTCGCACCGCGGCGCCGGGACTCCGCGACGAGGGCGTGCACGACCGCCCCGCCGAGACCGCGGCGGCGGTGTTCGTCGTCGGTCTCGACGCGGTCGAGCACGGCGGTGCCCGCGGGGGTGAGGGCCGCCCGGCCGGTGGCGGCGTCGTCCCCCTCGCCGGGGTGGCCCTCGCCGACCCAGGCGGTCGCCCGCAGGACGGTGGCCGGGGCGGGAGCGAGCTCGGCGTCGACCCGGGCGACGCCGACGGCCGCCCCGACCTCCTGCACGTCGAGCTCGTACGGCGCCGGCACCTCCCGCACGGCCTGCTGGTCGAGGGCGATGCCCATCAGCGACTCCTCGGCGCTCCGCACCTCGAAGCCGGAGCGCCGGCCGGCCGCCACGACGGCCTCGGGGTCGTGGCCGACCACGGTCACCCAGACGCGGTCGCCGAGACGCCCGACCTCGGCGGCCTCGGCGAGCACGGCGGCGAGCTGCTCCGTGCGCGCGGCGCGGGACGCGGCCGAGGAGGACGAGCGGGAGGCCGCGTCGCCCGCTCCGGGGCCGCCGTCGAGCGGCACGACGAACTCGGCCCAGCGGTCGGGGTGCCCGAACGGCACGCGCCACGAGCCGTCGCGCTCGACGGCGACGACCCCGCGCGAGGCCGTCCAGCCCGCGACCCAGTCGGCGACGACCTCGCGGAGGGGACGGGCGGAGGCGGGGGTCGGCACGGCGGGGTCGGTCACCCCCCGAGTCTGCCGCAGCCTGGCGCGGGCCCACGGCAGGCCCGCGCCCGCAGCAGGCCCGGGCCCGGGCGCCGGGTACGATCGGCGGACCCGTCCGCGCGCCCTGCGCGCCCTCCTCCGAGGAGCCCCCGTGTTCGAGATCGCCGACCGCCTGCTCGCCCGCCTCGACGCGGGAGAGCTCGTCGCGGTCGCGACCGCCGTCTCGGTCGTGGGCAGCGCGCCCCGTACGGTCGGCACCTCCATGGTCGTGACCGCCGACAGCACCGTGATCGGCAGCATCTCCGGCGGCTGCGTCGAGGGGGCCCTCTACGAGGCCTGCGAGCGGGTGCTCGCCGACGGCGTGCCCGTGCTCGAGTCGTTCGGCTTCAGCGACGAGGCCGGCTTCGAGGTCGGCCTCAGCTGCGGCGGCACCATCGAGGTCGTCGTGCAGCGGCTCTCCGCCGACGACGACGAGGTCGTCCGCCAGCTGCGGGAGGCGCGGGCCGGCCGCCCGGCGTCGCTCACGCGGGTCGTCGGCGCGGCCGCCACAGCCGACGGGCGCGACGCCGCCGCCAGCACCGACCCGCGAGGCCCCGCCGACACCGACCCGCGAGGCGACGGCGGCCCCGCCGGCCCCGCCGGCACGGCCGGCGCCCCGCGCCTCGGCGACGTCGTCGACCCGGCCGACCTCGACGCGTGCGCGGGGCTCCGCCTGGTGACCGAGCGCTCGGTGCCGGCCCCGCGACTCCTCGTGGTCGGGGCCGTGGAGTTCGCGGTCGCCCTCTGCGCCGCCGGCTCCGCCCTCGGCTACCGCGTCACCGTCTGCGACCCGCGGCCGGTGTTCCTGACCCCGGAGCGCTTCCCCTCGGCCGAGGAGGTCGTCGTCGCCTGGCCGCCGACCTGGCTCGCGAGCACCGAGATCGACGAGCGCACCGTCGTCGCCGTGCTCTCGCACGACGACCGGTTCGACGCCGAGCTGGTCGCGGCGGCGCTCGCCTCCCCCGCCGCGTACGTCGGCGCGATGGGGTCGCGCGGCACGCACGACCGGCGCGTCCGCCAGCTGCGCGCCCTCGACGTCGACGAGGAGTCGCTGGCTCGCCTGCACTCCCCCATCGGCCTCGACCTCGGGGCGAGCACCCCGGAGGAGACCGCGATCTCGGTGCTCGCCGAGGTGCTCGCGGTGCGCTCGGGAGCGACGGGCGTGCGGCTGCGCGACCGCTCCGACGCCATCCACCGCTGACGGGCGCCCCCGCTACCCTCGCAGCATGACCGAGCCGAGCCCCGCCGCGAGCACCGCGGCCGCCCCCGTCGCGAGCGCGGCCGCCCACCCCGCCGCGCAGCCCGCCTGGGACCACGTCGTCGTCGGGGCCGGCGTCGTCGGCGCCGCGACGGCCCGGGCCCTGGCCCGGTCGGGCGCCCGCGTGCTCGTCGTCGAGCGCTTCGCCCGCGGCCACGAGGCCGGCTCGTCGCACGGCGCCACCAGGATCTTCCGCCGCGGCTACACCGCGGACGACTACGTCGCGATGACCGGCGCCGCCCTCGCCGAGTGGCGCGAGCTGGAGCGCGAGACCGGCCGCGACCTGCTCGACCTCACCGGCGCCGTCGACCACGGCGACCCCGCCGTGCTCGACGCGATCCAGGCCGCGTTCGAGCGCGCCGGCGTCGCGCACGAGCGCCTCGCCCCCGCCGAGGCCGAGGCCCGCTGGCCCGGGCTCCGCATCGACACGAGCGCGCTCGTCCACGCCGAGGCCGGCCGCCTGCGCTCCGCCGACGCGATCGAGGCGATGCTCGACTCCGCGGTCGCGCACGGGGCCGAGCTCCGCTTCGAGACCCGCCTGCGCGACCTCGACCTGACCGACGACGGGGCGGTGCTCCGCCTCGAGGGCGCGGGAGGTGCCTCCTCGGTGGTCCGCGTCGCCAGCGTCGTGCTCGCGGTCGGCTCGTGGGCCCACGACCTCGTCGCCGAGCACGCCGTCGCGGCGGGCACCCCGCTGCCCCCGGTGCGCGTGACGCAGGAACAGCCGGCGCACTTCGCCTCCGCCCTGCCCGACGAGGCGTGGCCGAGCTTCGTGCACTACCCCTCCGACCCGGCCCTGCGCTCCGTGGTGAGCAGCGTCTACGGGCTGCTGACGCCGGGCGAGGGCGTCAAGGTCGGCACCCACGGCACGGGCCGCGAGGTGCACCCCGACGAGCGCGACTTCGCCCCGACCGCCGAGGGCACGGCCGTGCTGCGCGAGTACGTCGCGCAGTGGGTGCCCGGCGTCGACGTCGACAGCCTCGTGCCGATCAGCTGCCTGTACGACACGACCCCGACCGAGGACTTCGTGCTCGACCGGGTCGGTGCCGCGACCGTCGCGACCGGGTTCGCGGGGCACGGGTTCAAGTTCGGGCCCCTGCTCGGCACGCTGCTCGCGGGCGTCGCGACGGGCACTCCGGCGCCCGGGAGGTTCCGGCTCGGGGCGGTCGCGGCGAGCTGAGGCGCCGGGGCCGCCCTCCGCGGGCAGCCGGGCGCTCAGCTCAGCTCAGCTCAGCCCTGCGCCTGGCTCTCGCCGCCGCCCGGGCGCACCTTCGCGGTGTCGGCGACGTCGATGCGGGTGACGCCGTCGGGGCGCTCCTCGGTCGTGATGCGCGGAGCCGCGTCCGACTCGTCCGACTTCGGCGCCCGGGTCAGCTGGTCGTGGCGCTTCTCGTCGGCGGTCATGCCCGTGCTGTCGGGGGCGTCGCGCTCGCTGTCGTGGCTCATGCTGCGACGCTACGCGACCCGGTCGCCCCGCGGCCGGGGTACACCCTGGGACGACGCCCGGGCGGCCCGGGCGCAGGCTGGGGTCGACCGCGGGGAGCGCCGCGGCGCCACCGACGCAGAAGGAGAACACCATGGCAGGCATCGCCGACAAGGCCGGAGACTTCCTGAACAGCGACAAGGGCGAGAAGGTCTCGGACGCCGGGCTCGACAAGGCCGGC